>Ga0315553_10000866_pt1 | contig 26186 bp, 25 predicted proteins | sample SalMarSW160140MG_FD_203099 | JGI IMG/M metagenome (GOLD analysis project Ga0315553, IMG submission 203099) | Salt marsh sediment microbial communities from the Plum Island Ecosystem LTER, Massachusetts, United States - Salt Marsh Sediment SW1601-40 ... | reverse complement strand
GGAAATCTGGCGGCCAGCCTCTGGCAATGAAATCCGATTGTCGAACATCGTTCGCACCCCTTGCCCAGATCGATCGCCGATACTGGCGCTGCCTGCGGCGTTGAGTAACGAGCGTCCACCGATCTTCTTCCGATATTTTGGCGAAATCCCAGAAGCGGAATGGGCGACAAGGCCCATGCGAAACCATGCTACGGTGCAGCCAGGCTGGCTATCGTGGCTTGGGACAGGAGATGGAACCAGCATCGCCCACCGTATTTTCCGTCAATGGCGCGCTGGCGGACCTGAGCAGTGAGTCTCTGCGCGGCTCCAACGGCGACGCGATCCCCGTCCGGCCCCAAACCTTCGCGACGCTCCGCTATCTGTTGGAGAATCCTAACAGGCTGGTCACCAAGACCGAACTCATGCACGCGGTGTGGGGGGAAACCTCGGTGACCGACGACAGCCTAGTGCAATGCATCCATGAAATCCGCCGGGCGTTAAAGGACGAGAGCCGCGCCGTCCTTCAGACGGTGTCGAGGCGGGGCTATCGGATCGTCCTGCCCGAAAAAAGCCTGCCCATGCTGCCGAACAGACCTTCGCTTGCCGTCCTGCCCTTCACCAATCTCAGCCGCGAGCCAGAACAGGATTATTTTGCGGACGGTCTCACTGAGGACGTAATTACCAACCTCGCAAAAATCCCCAGGTTGTTCGTCATCGCACGCAACTCCTCCTTCGCTTATCGAAACAAGCCCATAGACGCTCGCAGAGTGGCCGCTGAGCTGGGTGTTCGCTACCTGTTGGAAGGCAGTGTCAGGCGATCTGGCGTTCGCATACGCATCAACGGACAACTCATCGACGGCTCCTCGGCAAGCCACATATGGGCCGGGAAGTTCGAAGGCACCGCCGCGGACATTTTTGATCTTCAGGACCAGCTGACGGAACAGATTGTCGGAGCAATCGAGCCTTCCGTGCGTCGCGCCGAGATCGACCGCGCGCGCCGCAAGCGGCCAGATAGCCTCGATGCGTACGACCTGTACTTGCGCGCGATGCCTCACGCCCATGCGAACTCGCCGACCGACACCGATGAGGCGCTACGGCTGCTTCATCTGTCCCTTCGACTCGATCACAACCATCTCGCCGCGCACGGGTATGCGGCTTGGTGTCATGAGCAGCGATACTTTCGAAACGGCTTTCATCCGGAAGACCGCCACGCCGCGCTCGAACACGCCGATGTTGCTCTCGGGATCAATTCCGACGATCCGCAAGCGATCAGCATGGGGGCGTTTGTCCGTGCCAACCTGACACGCGACTATGACGGCGCCATCGGCGCACTGGACCGCGCCCTTGCGATGAACGGAAATTCGGCGTTGGCGCTGGGGTTCAGCGCTCTTGCGAGCGCGCACAGCGAGCGCCATAGCAGGGCGGTCGATCACGCCCAGAGAGCGCTGCGGCTGAGCCCCCTGGACGACCCGATGAACTACCATCCCTATTGCGCCCTGGCACTAACCCATCTGTTCGCCGGCCAGTTCGCTGAAGCGCTCAAGTACTCAGCCCTGACCGTTCAGGCGAATCCGAGCTTCAGCGTCGCGCACGCGTATCTTGTGGCCAGCCAAGTCGGCCTGGGCAACATGCAGGCCGCGCACTCGGCTGCCAGGCGTCTGTTGGAAATCGCCCCAACGTTCACCGTGGACGCCTTCGTCCAAATGGACCTGTTCCGAGCGCCTTTGATGGAAGGACTGGCGACCGCGTTGATTAAGGCCGGCCTGCCAAAACATGCGCTCCGTTAGTAGCGGGCCTGGTCGCCACAGACCCGTTCGCCGGTAGCCATAGTCTGCGCGTTGGAACCTTCACTGCCACCGCCGGTGTCGACGACCATCGCATTCTCAACGGCGTCTTTTCCTGCGACCAACGGCGCCAGCCGACTGTCGCTACATCCTTCTGAGCTCGCGCCTTAGTTGTCGAACTGGTGATCGACCTCGGCCGAGGCCGGGACCGACCCAGTCACGCCCCAATCGAGCCCGCGGCGGGCGATCAGGTCCGGCCCCCGATAGGTCGGCCGCAGCGGCACAACCCCGTCGGGCTCGGGCCGGCAGTATTGCGAGACGCCGTCCCGGCCGTGGTGGGCGAGGTCGAGATGGAAGTGGTCGCCGTGGTATTTGACGCCGGGTCCGAGCACCGTCTTGAACTGCTGGCAGGCGGCGGCGAAGATTTCGTGCAGGAAGCTTTTGGCGTTGATCGCGCCGTTCCAATCGCGCTTGACGGTGATGGTGTGTCCGTTGGCAAGGGTGAAACCCGCGACGTCGAGAGCGTTGCCGAAGGCGTGTTCGGACAGCGACGCGCCGCGTTCGTTGTTCTTCGTCCGGCAAGCGTAGGCAGAGATCTGCTGGACCTCGACAACCGGCATGCCGAACCACGCCATCGCCGCCGGTTGCACTGACTGCGCCAGCCATCTCTCGACCGCAGCGGTCATCGGGCAGTTGATCGTGGCCACCGGTCCGAGGCTGACCCCACCGCCGACGAGCGCGGAGACCTTGAGCGGCCGGGCGATTCCGCACGCCCCGCGATCGTTGACCTTGCGCACCGGCTGGACGTACGCCGAGGCGACGAACGCGCGGCTCGCCATGCACGCGCGCTCTTCGTGGTCGCGCCACGCCGCGCGGCGCTCGAACGGGCTGAAGAAGTTGAGTGCGCAGCCGGCGAGCGCCAGCCCAACACCGAAAACAACCGTCAGATACGCGACACGACGGAGCATGATCGTTCAAATGCGCCGATTTCTGTTAAGGAAGCGTCAACCGCAGCCGTCCACGCCGCCGGACAGTGTCAGGAGTGGGCCGTGACCCCAGTTCAAAAGACCGCGCTCGTCACCGGCGCCAATCGCGGCATCGGCCTGGAGACCTGCCGCCAGCTCGCCCGCCGGGGCGTCACCGTCATCCTCACCGGTCGCGAAGCCGCAAGCGGTCGCACCGCCGCCGATGAGCTCGCAAGGGAGGGTCTCCCCGTCGAGCATCGGAAACTCGACGTCACTGACGGCGCCGACATCGCGGCTCTCGCCGACGGCCTGCGCGCCGAGGGGCGCACGCTCGCGGTCCTGGTCAACAACGCCGGCATCGCGCTCAACGGCTTCGATGTCGACGTCGTGCGCAAGACGCTCGCCGTCAACTTCTTCGGCGCCATGGACGTCACCGACGCCCTGCTCGAACGGATCGAGGACGGCGGCACTATCGTCATGGTGTCGAGCGGCATGGGCGAGCTCTCCGCCTATTCGCGGTCGCTGCGCTCCCGCTTTGCCGACGAGCGGCTGACGCGCGACGGCCTCCTCGCCCTCGTCGACGAATTCATCGACGGCGTCGCCGCCGGTCGCCACACCGCCGACGGCTGGCCGTCCTCGGCGTATCGGGTGTCGAAGGCCGCGCTCAACGCGCTCTCGCGCATCCTTGCCCGCGAGCTCGCACCGCGCCGGATCCGAGTCAACGCCGTCTGTCCCGGATGGGTCAGAACCCGCATGGGCGGATCACACGCGTCGCGGCCGGTCGACAAGGGCGCCGCCTCGATCGTTTGGGCCGCGACCTTGACCGACCCGACCACCGGCGGCTTCTACCGCGACGGCCGGGCGATCTCGTGGTGACGCCGCGATGATCGGGGGACGCCTAACGGGCCGGACGATCCTCGCGCGCCTCTTCATGGGTGCGCTCTGTCTCGTCTGGCCAGCGGCAGCAATGGCACGCGACGTCGATATCAAGTTGTTGTTGGCGGTCGATGTCTCGCGCAGTGTCGACGCCACCGAATACCACCTGCAAATGGGCGGCCTCGCCGACGCCTTCAGGCACGCAGATGTGCTGCACGCCATTGAGATCGCGCCAAGCGGTATCGCCGTTGCGTTGATGCAATGGAGCGGACCGGGCGAGCAGGTGCTCTCCCTTGCCTGGACTGTTGTCAGGGATCGAGCGGCCGCCTTCCGGTTCGCCGAGGAGATCGAAACGATATCGAGGCTGCCTACGGGCGGCGGCACAGCGCTGGCCGACGCGCTCGACCGCGCCATCGCATTCATCTCGGGCAGTGCCATCGCCAGCAAGCGAACCGTCATCGACATATCCGGCGACGGAGGTGACAATCGCGGCGCATCACCGGTCGCCGCCCGCACCATTGCGGTGCTGTCCGGAATCACCGTCAACGGCCTCGCCATCGTCAACGAGGAACCCTACCTCGTCGGCTACTACCGGGAGAACGTGGTCGGTGGTCCCGGAGCCTTCGTCTTGCAGGCGCGCGACTACCGCGATTTCGCACGTGCCATTCGTCTCAAGCTCGTTCGCGAAATCGCCGGCTCCCCGGTTGCGCTGCTGGCCAGCGATCACCGGCACTAGAGCCAACCAGCGTGACATCTTGGCCCGGCAACCATTTCCCGTGCTAAACCGCTGCCCGGCGGGGCCGCCTGCGGCCGATTCCCCGACCGAGGAGGAGCAGTCCGTTTGCTGCCACAGATCTGGCCGGCCGTTCTGACACTCGGGTGGATCTTGTTCGCCATCGCCGCCGGGGAGGGGCTGATGGCGTTGGTCGCGCTTGCTGTCGACGAAGCCCTGTACATCGACTTCGGCATCTCCGCGGCGATCACCGCGGCGGTTGCCGGCGCTTGCGTCCTCACCACCAAAGGACGACCGTTCGACCTACGTTTCCGCGATGCGGCTCTGCTGACGGTCCTGTCGTGGTTCGTCGTTCCCGCTTTTGCGGCGCTGCCGCTACTCGCTGAGCCGGTGAATCTGTCCGTGGCCGACGCCTACTTCGAGGCGGTCTCGGGCATCACCACCACCGGCGCCACAGTGCTCTCCGGCCTCGACACGCTACCCACCTCGATCCTCCTGTGGCGCTCGACCATGCAGTGGTTCGGCGGCATCGGCATCATTGGCCTCGCCATCATCATCCTGCCGTTCCTCAAGATTGGCGGCATGCAGCTCTTCCGCCTGGAATCGTCCGATCGTTCCGAAAAGGGCATGCCGCGTGTGCGCAGCGTCGCCAGCGCCGTTAGCCAAATCTACCTGGCGCTGACCGCCGCCTGCTTCACGACGTACTGGCTTTTGGGCATGACGCCATTCGACGCGCTCAACCACGCCTTCACCACCGTGTGCACCGGCGGGTTTTCCACCCACGACGCCTCGTTCGGCTATTTCGAGAGCAACGCCATCGAATGGGCCGCCGTCGTATTCATGCTCGCCGGCGCGCTGCCGTTCCTCGCTTATCTCAGGGTGCTGCGCAGAGGCTCGTGGCGCGAACGCATCGAACCGCAGGTAATCGTCTTTTTGTTGACCGTCGCGCTGCTCTCGGCGGTCTTCGCCGTCTGGCTCAACCTGCAACACGGACTCGGCGGTCTCGACGCGACCACGCGCGCGGTATTCTCGATCGTCGCCATCATCACCACCACCGGCTACGCCTCGGTCGACTACGTCGCCTGGGGGACGTTCGCCGCTGCGTTCTTCTTCATCGTCAGTTTCATCGGCGGCTGCACCGGCTCGACGAGCGGTGGCATCAAGGTCTTGCGTTACCAGATCATGACCGGCGTCGTTGTCCAGCACATCCACCAGGCCATCCGGCCGCACGTCGTCAGCCCCATCCGCTACGGCAACCGCATCGTCACCGACGACCAGGTGGCCTCGGTCGGCACCTTCGTGTTCGTGTTCTTCGCCGCTTTCGTCATCGTCGCGATTCTGATGAGCCTGCACGGACTCGACGCAGCGACCAGCCTGTCGGCAGCGATCGCCAGTCTCGGCAACGTCGGCCCGGGGGTCGCCGAGTCGATCGGCCCGGCCGGCAACTACAAGGACCTCCCGGAAACGGCGAAGCTGGTTCTGTCGGCGGCGATGGTCACCGGCAGGCTTGAGGTGATGAGCCTGCTGCTTCTGTTCATACCGAGCTTCTATCGTTGAGGCGCGAGTGAGCCTCGACGTGACAACGCCGGGCCGACGCGACAAGCGCCACCCGGCGTCACGAGATTGTCGGTCCTGACAGCGTCCAATTCTCTAGAACGCGCCGAGGACGATGCCTCCGATGAACAGAAATGCCGCAAATACAATCAGCACGTGGATCGGCCGAGCTATGCTCATGGTCGTGGCTCCCGTCACCGATGTATGGCCGAAGTTTACCGCGAGGGCGGGGACCCGCGAAGCGAAAACCATGCTGCACTGCGGTGCGCCTGGGGATGAGCAGCCAAGTATTTCAACCGTAAAAGGAAAAATTTGAGCGGACGACGCGTCCCCGGGCGGCGATTCATGGCATCTATGTGGCACAGCGCGCATGGTTGAGATCGCCGGCCCCTCACCGTATTACGCGCGTTGACCGACCGCCGTCCGGCGCCCACTCAAGCGAGGCCGCGTGTCCGATGCCGGATCGCCTGATCAATACGACCTCGGGCTTCGCCGCGACGAGCGTTGCCGTCGGCGTGGTCGTCCTCGCCCTCAAGCTCGCCGCCTGGTTGCTGACCGGCTCGGTGGCCCTCTACTCGGACGCACTCGAAAGTGTGGTGAACATCGCCGCCGCGCTCGGGGCACTTGTAGCTATCCGCGTTGGCGCTCGTCCCGCCGACGCCAACCACCCTTACGGACACCACAAGGCGGAGTACTTCTCGGTCGTTCTCGAAGGCGTCCTGATCGTCATTGCAGCGATTTCCATCCTCCGCGCCGCCTGGGCCGGCTACATCGATCCACGGCCGCTCGACCAGCCGGCGACCGGCCTTGCCGTCAACGTCGTCGCCGGCATCGTCAACGGAGCGTGGTCCTATGTGCTGATCCGCGAAGGCCGACGCCGGCGCTCACCGGCATTGACGGCCGACGGCATTCATCTCTTCACCGACGTTTTGACCTCCGCCGGGGTCGTCGTCGGCTTGGTGCTTTCGGTGGCAACCGGTTGGCTGATCCTCGATCCGATCCTGGCAGCGCTGGTCGCCTTCAATATCCTGTGGCAGGGCTGGCGGCTGATCCGCTCGTCGGTCGGCGGGCTGATGGACGAAGCGGTCGAACCCGAGACGCTTGAACGCATCCGGCAGGTCATTTCGGACAACGCCGACGGCGCGATCGAGGCCCACGACGTACGCACCCGCCATGCCGGGCGCATGACGTTCATCGAGTTCCACCTGGTGGTCCCGGGCGAGATGGCGGTATCGACATCCCACGCCATCTGCGACCGCATCGAGAAGGGGCTGCGCGCCGAGGTCTCCGACGCCTCGATCACCATCCACGTCGAGCCTGAGGAAAAGGCCAAGCACACCGGCGTCGTCGTCGTTTGACCGGCCGCCTGCACGGCCAAGCGCCCGCCGCCGGCTCAGGTGTCCTTGATGAAGGTGCCGTCTCGCAGGTCGCTCACCGCCTGCAGGAGTTCGGCGCGCGTGTTCATCACGATCGGACCGTACCAGGCGACCGGCTCCTCGATCGGCTGGCCGGAGACAAGCAGGAAGCGGATACCCTCCTCGCCCGCCTGCACCGTCACCTCGTCACCGGAGTCGAACGCGACCAGCGACCGGTTGCCGGTGGTTTCGCGCACCAGCGCTTCGTTGTCGGGGGTGCCCTTTTCGGTGAGCACGCCGAACGGCTGGGACGCATCGCGGAACGTGCCCGACCCGTCGAACACGTAGGCGAACGCGTGGCTCCGGGTTTCCACCGGGAGCCGCTTACGCTTGCCCGGCGGCACCCAGACGTCAAGGTAGCGCGGATCGGCGGCGATGCCATCCACCGGGCCGCGCTTGCCCCAAAACTCGCCTGTAATCACGCGCACGACGGTGCCGTCATCGTCGACGATCTCCGGGATCTCGGCCGAAGGGACGTCCTGGTAGCGCGGTGCCGTCATCTTCAGCGACGCCGGCAGGTTCGCCCACAACTGGAAGCCGTGCATGCGGCCTTGGCTGTCGCCCTGGGGCATCTCCTGATGCATGATGCCGCTGCCCGCCGTCATCCACTGCACGTCACCGGCCCCGAGCCGGCCTTGGTTGCCGAGGCTGTCGCCGTGATCGACCGAGCCGGCGAGCACGTACGTGATCGTCTCGATACCGCGGTGCGGGTGCCAAGGGAACCCCGCGAGATAGGCCTCCGGATCATCGTTACGAAAATCGTCGAACAGCAGGAACGGGTCGAACTCGTTGTCGCCGAAACCAAACGCCCGGTAGAGCTTCACCCCGGCCCCCTCGAGGGTCGGCTTGGCATCAACGATCTTCTTCACTGGTCTCAACGACACTGGCGGGTTCCTCGCTGCACGTAGACAGGTGACCCAACAAATTGGAGCGCTTCCCTTCGAATGCAAGCCGATGCTGGCCGGCCATGCGTCGCCCGCAGAACTCCGGCCAGGGTCTGGGCGTGGGCGCGGTCACTCGGCCGGCGCCGCCGACCAGAAACGACCCTCGATTTCGAGCTGGCGTCCCGCCTCCAGGATCGCCGCGTCCGTACCGAGCGCGGTCGTAACACTCCCGCCTCTTTCGTCATAGGGCGCACCGACGAACGCCGGATCGCGCCACGGGCCAGTGGATATGGTCATGCCGCGAAACACAAGCTGCCCGGCTACGCGAACGAGATGCATACCACCCGACGATCCGCCCGTCGCATCGCAGTCGGTCCGGTAGAACGAAGTCGCAGCGGTCGAGACCGGCGCGCGCCGCACCTTGCAGCCCTGCACCACCGGCACGTTGGGGTCGAGATGCCTGAGGTCGACCGGCTGCGCGGTGACGACGACAATCTGATCCCCGACCGCTGGCTTCGTCGCATCCACCGGGAACGGCACCGCGTCGGTCACCGGTTCGGCAAGGCGCACCACCGCCCAGTCGTCGTTGGACCGCCGCGGCGGTCGCGCCCCGAAACGGGCGTTCTTGGCGTCGGTGAGAAGCTCCCGCCACTCGGAGCCCGGCGTCTGTAGCCGGAAATAGCACTCCGTCCTTGGCGTGCCATCCGCCTCGAAGAAGGTGTGGCCGGCCGCCAGAACCTGATCGTTGGTCAGGAACAGTGCGCCCGATTCGGCCACCGGCGTCGGTGAGAAGCATCCGACATGGCCGAACACCATGCGGATGCGGTCAATCTCCGCCCGCGTCAGGCCGAGGCCCGGCCCGAGCTCCAGGAGAGAGCCGCGCTCGTCGGTCCCATCGATGATGTTGACGGGAAGCACGCGGGCCGTGTCGGACGCCAATGCACCATGAGCCGACAGGGCAATGACGAGAAGAGCGGCAAATGCTTTCATGGGACGCGGTCTGAGACCGGGAGGTGATGGCGATGGCGAACGAGGCCGACGGCCAACCCATGTGGGATCGCACGATCAAAGGCAAGCCGGCAGTCGGCCGGTCCGCCGAGCGCACCCGCACCACAAGCATGCGCGACGTGGAGCTGTTCAGCCAGATGACCGGCGACATGAACCCGCTTCACTACGACGCCGACCTTGCCGCCCGCTCGCCTTTTGGCGGACTTATCGTCCAGGGCGGCGTCACTTCCGGCCTCCTCAACGCCGTCGTCGCCGAGGACCTGCCGGGGCCGGGAACGGTCTTTCTCGGAGTCGAATGGCGCTTCTCCAAGGCCGTCGGCGTCGGCGAGACGATCACCGGCCGGGTCGAGGTGATGGCGGTCCGCGACGACAAGCCGATCTGCACCATCGCTACTTCGGTCAAGAACGCCGCCGGCGAGATCTGCCTCACCGGCACCGCGACGACGTACACCGTTCCGCTGAAACCGTAGACGCCCACGGCCTCACGCATTGTTTCCTCGACCGTGATCGCCCGGCCGGCACATGCTCGGGTCGCGCGACGTCGGAGAATAGTGCCATGCGCCGGCTTGGCTTTCTGCTTGTGCTGATATGCACCCTTTTCTGCATCCCCGCGCTCGCCGCCGATGAGTCCCCCCTGATCCGCCACGGGCTCGATCTGTTCAGTGGTGACGACACGGCGCGCGCCGACGCCGCCGCGTTCTTCGCCGAGCGCGGTGAGCCCGACGCAACCGCCGCGCTCATCCTCGCGCTTCGTTTCACCTCTCAGCCGGAGACCCTGAAGGCGCTGCAAACGATCACCGGCGAGACCGGGATCGCCACCTGGGCCGACTGGATGTTGTGGCAGGAAGACCATCCGGAGATCGAACCGTTCGACGGGTTCGACGCCGTTCACGCCAATGTTCACAGCCGCATCGACCCGAACTTCCGGGTCTTCCTCTACGCCGGTGTCGAGCACGAAATCCGCATCGAGGAAATCGTCTGGGGCGGGGTCAAGAAGGACGGCATCCCCGCCCTCACCCATCCGCGTTTCCTGACGGCCGCGGCCGCCGGCTACCTCAACGACGACGACCTCGTGTTCGGCGTCGCCATCAACGGCGACGCTCGCGCCTATCCGCTGCGCATCCTCGACTGGCACGAGATGTTCAACGATACGGTCGGCGGCGTTCCCGTCAGCCTTGCCTACTGCACGCTCTGCGGTTCCGGCATCCTGTACGAGACGACAGTCGAGGGCTTCCCGGAGCCGCTCGTTTTCGGTTCGTCCGGCTTCCTCTACCGCTCTAACAAGCTCATGTACGACACCTACACCCACTCGCTGTGGAACCAGTTCACTGGCCGTCCGGTAGTGGGGCGGCTGACCGGCTCCGGCATCGCCCTGAAGACCCGGCCGGTGGTCATCACGCGCTGGGCGGACTGGCGTCGCGACCATCCTGAAACCGTGGTCCTCGACATCGACACCGGCTACAGGCGGAACTACGCGCCAGGCGCGGCCTACACCGAATACTTCGCCAGCCCCGACCTGATGTTTCCGACCAACGTCGACGCGTCCAAGCTTCAACCGAAGGACTACGTGTTTGCCCTGCGCGCAGCGCCCGTCGAGAAGGCCTGGCCATTAGACCTGTTCAAAGGCGGCGCCGTGATCAACGACACCGCCGGCGTTCTGTCGCTGGTGCTGGTCGGCGATGCCGCAACGCGAACGGTGCGCGCCTACCGTTCCGACGGCCGCCGGTTCGGGAAGGGCGCGAACCCGGCGGAATTGACCGCGGACGGCGAGGCCTGGCGCGTCACCGAGGATGCCCTCGTTGGCCCGGAGGGGCGCACGCTCCCTCGCCTGCCCGGCCACATCGCCTATTGGTTCGCGTGGAGCGGTTACTTCGGTGATACCGGCGAAGTTGGCGGGGAATGAGCGATCGCTCCACTACGACGCGAGCGCCAGCGTCTCCGATCCGGCGGCGTGCCTCAGCACTTCCTTAGCGAGGTGGATGACCTCGACTGCGGCGCGCCCGCTCGCCGCGATCTCCAGGACCGTCCTGCCGACACCAATGCACGCGGCATAGGCGACGCGGCTCGTGAGCTGCGTCTCCGCCACCGGATAGCCGAGAGAGCCGACCGCCTCGGCGATCTCTCCGGTGATCAGCGCCCGGCGAACCACCCGGTTCATCACCAGCAGCGACGGCGTGCCCTCCTTGGCGATCAGCGCCAGCGTCGGCCCGGTCGCCCACAGGTCGACCGGGGTGGGCTGCACCGGCACCACGACCACGCCGGCGGCCTCGATCGCCGGCCTTAGTTCCAAATCGGACTTCGGCGGCGTGTCGACGACCACCACGTCATGGTCGCGCGCGAGGCTCCGCGCCTCGCGTCGCGCGCCCCAGCCGCTGGCCGTTCGAAAGTCGAGGCCGGTTCCCTCTTCCCCGAGCGCCGCCTCGCGCCGCTCGAACCACTCGCCGAGGCTCCCTTGCGGGTCGATGTCGAGGAGCGCAACCGAATTGCCGGCGAGCGCGTGGGCGACGGCAAGATGGGCCGCCACCGTCGTCTTTCCGGCCCCGCCCTTCTGCTGCGCGAGCGTAATGATCAATCCCGGCATGGACTTCTCCTGCCAGTGCGGCGGCGGCCCAGGTCCGCGGCCCACCGCTCCGAATCACTCGCCTGCGATTCTAGGCCAGGACCCCGTCCGGAGACTGTGACAACTTCACCGCCGCTCGGGCGCAAGCAGCCACGCGACCGCGCCGGCGAGGTCATCGGCAACGTATGTCGGCCGGCGCGTGAGGGCGTTCTCTTGTCCGGGCCGATACTTGCCGGTCCTCACCAGAACCGCCTTGAGACCGGCGTTGAGCGCGCCGGCGACATCCGATTCCGCGTCGTCGCCGATCATGACCGCATCGGCGGGCGCGCAGCCGATGCTCTCCACCGCCAGGCGGAAGAAATCCGGCGACGGCTTGCCGAGGACGGTCGCCCTGCTGCCGCTCGCGTACTCCAGCGCGGCGACGAACGCCCCGGCGTCGATGCTGAGCGCGCCGTCGGCGTCCATGAAGTTGCGGTTAGCGGCCAGCGCCAGGAATTCCGCACCGGCGCTGAGTTTGCGGAAGGCGGCGTTGAGGCTCCGGTAGGTGACGCCTTCGCCGGCATCGCCGACGACGACGGCTTCGGTGGTGCCATCGAAGGCATCGGCGAAATCGGGCATTAGGTTGGGATGGACGAGCAGGTGCGGCCTCGCGCCCTTCGTCCGCAGAAGGTTCACTGCCATCTGCGACGGCGTCAGCAGTTCGTGCGGCGCAATGGCGACCCCCATTCGCCTCAGCTTGGCGACGATGTCACCGTGGGACTGACGCGTGACGTTGGTGAGGAAGCGGACCGGGATGTCGGCCGCCCTGATGCGCTCGATCGCGGCGAGCGCGCCCGGGAGCGGTTCGTCGCCGAGGTAGACGACGCCGCCGAGGTCGACGAGCACACCGGCGATCTCTAGCGCGCTCAACGCGGCGGCTCCCAAACTGATCCAGGTTTGCGCATCGTTGCAGCCACAGATAGCCCATGCTGCCCCACCTGCCACCTGCAAGCGCCGTGCCCCGCCGAACTCGCGCGATTTCGCTCGCTTCCACCGGCCAATGCTGTGTAGAAGGCTGGCCCCGAACATGAACCGGCAAAGCCACGAACCAGGTGACGATGACCGAGGAGACCACGCCCGCCACAAAGGTCTCGGGCGAGCGGATCGCAAGAGCGGAGCTCGCCGCACAGAGTGCCACCACCCCCGAGGAGATCGACACGTTCGTCTCGCTCGGCCTGATCGGCGCACCGGACGCCAAAGGCACCTTTCGCGTCGGCGACGTCACCCGCCTGAGGCTGCTCGGCGCGCTCAGGAATTCCGGCCTACGCATGGACAAGCTCGCTGCCGCCGTCGCCGAGCGCCGCCTCTCGATGGAATTCGCCGGTGCCCTGGTCGCCGAGCCCGTCGGCTTGACCAAGATGACAGTCGCCGAAGCGTGCGCGGAGACAGGTCTGACGCGCGAGGCGTTCAACCGGCTGATGCTGGCGCTCGGGTTCGCGACCCCGGCGGACGACGCCGCGATCCGCGAGGACGATATCGAGTTTCTGCGCATTTTTTCCGCCGCGCGCGGCCTCGGCATTCCCGACCACGTCATACTAGGCACGCTGCGCTCGTTCGCCATCAGCATGCGCCGGCTGGTCGACGCCTCGCGCGAACTGGTGCGCGAGCACGTCGAGGGCCCGCTACTGGCACGCGGCGTCGCCTACGACGAGATGTTCGTCGCCGCCGCCAAGGCCCGCGTCCCGCTCCAGCGGATGGCCTACCGCGCCACCCACCTCATCCAGCGCCGGCTATTCGAGCAGGCGGTGTATCAGAACATGATCGCGCGATTCGAGGAGGCGCTTGACGACGATCACGGCGCCCACCGCAAGACGTTCACCCACCAGACGATCTGCTTCGTCGATCTTTTCGGGTTCACCGAGCGCACCGAAAGCTTAGGCGACGCCGACGCCGCCAGCGTCGGCGCCGCCCTGGTCGAGATCGCCCAGGCCCAGGCCACCCTCCACGACGGCCATCTGATCAAGCCGCTCGGCGACGGAGCCATGCTCAACTTCGGCCTGATGGGAAACGCCGTCCACTGCGCGCTCGGTATCCTGTCGACGGCCCGCGAGAGCGGGCTGCCGCCGGCCCGTGCCGGCATCGCCGCGGGCCCGGTCATCATCCAGGACGGCGATTATTATGGCCGCACGGTCAACCGGGCATCGCGGCTGCTGGGCGTCGCCGCGGCCCACCAGGTGCTGGTCACCGCCGACATCGCCACCACCGTCACCGACGCCGACCTGCGCTTCGACGAGCTCGGCAAGGTACGTCTGAAGGGCGTCGCCGAAGCCGTGCACACTTACGCAGTGGCCGCGGTGGGGTGATGAGGCGGCCCCCTACTCCGCCGCGACGAGGTCGCCCGGAGCGTAGTTGAGGACTGGGGCGAGCCAGCGTTCGGCTTCGGCGATCGACCAGCCCTTGCGGCGGGCGTAGTCCTCGACCTGGTCGCGCTCGATGCGGCCGACGCCGAAATAGTGGGCGTCGGGGTGGGCGAAGTAGAGCCCGGACACCGACGAGGCCGGCCACATGGCGTAGCTCTCCGTGAGCTTGATGCCGGTCGCCGCCGTAGCGTCGAGGAGGCGGAACAGCGTCGCCTTCTCGGTGTGGTCGGGCTGTGCGGGATAGCCTGGCGCCGGGCGGATGCCGCGATACGTCTCCGCGATCAGCTCGACGTTGCTGAGCGCCTCGTCGGGCGCGTAGGCCCACAGCTCCCTGCGCACCCGCTGGTGCATTCGCTCGGCGAAGGCCTCGGCCAACCGGTCGGCGAGCGCCTGGGATAGGATCTTGGAGTAGTCGTCGTTGGCGCGGGCGAAGCGCTCCGCCACCGCCTCCTCGCCGATGCCGGTCGTGACCGCGAAGCCGCCAACGTAGTCGGCAAGGCCGCTGTCGCGCGGCGCGACGAAGTCGGCGAGCGCGACGTGCCGTCGTTTCGTCGTCGAGCGCGCGATCTGCTGGCGGAGCGTGCGCAGGCGCACCCGCTCCCGGGTTCGGGTCTCGTCCTCGTAGACGACAATGTCGTCGCCCTCGCCGTTAGCCGGCCAGAAGCCGACGACGGCGTTGGCGGTGAGCCAGTTTTCCGCCACCATCTGTTTCAGCATCGCCTGAGCATCCGCGAACAGCGAACGCGCCGCATCCCCCACCTTGTCGTCGTCGAGGATCAGGGGATAGGTGCCCTTGATTTCCCAACTGGCGAAGAACGGCGTCCAGTCGATGCAATCGATGAGTTCCGCCACGGGATAGTCGCGAAACGCCCGCGTGCCGAGGAAGGTGGGCTTCGGCGGCGTGTAGGACGCCCAGTCGATGGCGAAGCGGTCGGCGCGCGCGTCCTTGAGCGAGATGCGCCGCTTGTCGGCGAGGCCGCGCGCGTGGCCATCGGCGACGCGGCGGTACTCCTCGCGGATACCATCGACGTAGGCGCGTTTGCCCGCACCGAGCAGATTCGAGGCGACCCCAACGGCGCGGCTGGCATCGAGCACGTGCACCGTCTGGCCGCGCACGTAGTTGGGGCTGATCTTCACAGCGGTATGGACGCGGCTGGTCGTGGCGCCACCGATCAGCAGCGGCAGGTCGAAGCCTTCGCGCTCCAGCTCCGCGGCAACGTGGCACATTTCGTCGAGCGACGGCGTGATCAGGCCGGAGAGGCCGATGACGTCGACCTTCCTCTCGCGCGCCGTCTCGATGATCTTCTGCGCCGGCACCATGACGCCGAGGTCGATGACCTCGTAGTTGTTGCAGCCGAGGACCACGCCGACGATGTTCTTGCCGATGTCGTGGACGTCGCCCTTGACGGTCGCGAGCAGGATGCGCGCCGCCGGCTCGTCGCCGACGCCGTGGGCGCGCTTGTCCTCCTCCATGTATGGCAAGAGGTAGGCAACCGCCTGCTTCATCACCCGGGCCGACTTGACCACCTGCGGCAGGAACATCTTGCCCGAGCCGAAGAGGTCGCCGACCACGTTCATGCCGGCCATCAGTGGCCCCTCGATCACCTGCAGCGGCCGGGCGAACTGCCTGCGCGCTTCCTCGGTATCGGTCTCGATAAAGTCGGTGATGCCGGCGACCAGCGCGTGCTCGAGCCGCTTCTCCACCGGCCATTCGCGCCAGGCAAGGTCCGCCTCCTTCTTCTCCCCGCCCTCACCCTTGTAACGCGCCGCCACCTCCAGCAGACGCTCCGTCGCGTCCGGGCGGCGGTTGAGCACGACGTCCTCGCAGAGTTCGCGCAGTTTCGGGTCGATGTCGTCGTAGACCGGCAGCGCCCCCGCGCTGACGATCCCCATGTCCATGCCCGCCTGAATGGCGTGGTAGAGGAACACTGCGTGCATGGCGCCGCGCACCTTTTCGTTGCCGCGGAAGGCGAACGACAGGTTGGAGACGCCGCCGGAGACGTGCGCGTGCGGCAGGTGGTCCTTGATCCAGCGCGTCGCCTGGATGAAATCGACGCCGTAGTTGTTGTGTTCCGGGATGCCGGTGGCGACCGCGAAGATGTTGGGGTCGAAGATGATGTCTTCCGCCGGGAAGCCGACCTCTTCCGTCAGGATCCGGTAGGCGCGCGCGCATATGTCCGTCTTGCGTTTGAGGGTGTCGGCCTGGCCCTGCTCGTCGAAGGCCATGACCACGACAGCGGCGCCGTAGCGGCGCACCTTCTCCGCCTGCTCGCGGAACGCCGTCTCGCCTTCCTTGAGCGAGATCGAGTTGACGATGGCCTTGCCCTGCACGCACTGGAGCCCCGCTTCGATCACCGACCACTTGGACGAGTCGACCATGATCGGCACGCGGGCGATATCCGGCTCGGCGGCGAGGAGGTTGAGGAAAGTGACCATCGCCTGCTCGGAGTCGAGCAGGCCCTCGTCCATGTTGACGTCGAGCACCTGGGCGCCGCCGGCAACCTGGTCGCGCGCCACGGCGAGCGCGGCCGCATAGTCCCCGGCAGTGATCAGTTTGCGGAACTTGGCCGAGCCGGTGACGTTGGTGCGCTCGCCGATATTGACGAACGTCGGGATGGGCGCGGTCATGAGGCGAGCTCGAACGGCTCCAGGCCGGACAGGCGCATGCGGGTGTCCGCCGCCGGGACCTTGCGCGGCGGCACGCCTTCGACCGCCGCAGCGATCTGGCGAATGTGCTCTGGTGTCGTGCCGCAGCACCCACCGACGACGTTGACCAGGCCGGCGCGAGCGAACTCGCCGAGTTGCCGCGCCATCGCCTCGGGGCTCTCGTCGTACTCGCCGAATTCGTTCGGCAGGCCGGCGTTCGGATAGGCGCAGATGAGCGTGTCCGCGACCCGCCCGATCTCGGCGATGTGGGCGCGCATCTCCCGCGCCCCGAGCGCGCAGTTCAAGCCCACGGTCAGCGGCCGGGCATGACGGACGGAGTACCAGAACGCCGTCGGCGTCTGCCCGGAAAGCGTGCGGCCGGAGAGGTCGGTGATGGTGCCCGAAATCATCAGCGGCAACCGCCGGTCGATCTCGGCGAAAATCTCCTCGAAGGCAAAGATCGCCGCCTTGGCGTTGAGCGTGTCGAACACCGTTTCCAGCAGCAGCAGGTCGGCGCCGCCCTCGATCAGCCCGCGCGCAGCGTCGCCGTAGGCCTTCACCAGCTCCCTGAACGTCACCGAGCGAAAGCCCGGGTTAGAGACGTCCGGCGAGATCGAAGCGGAGCGGTTGGTCGGCCCGATGGCGCCGGTGACGAAACGCGATCGGCCGGTCTCCGCGGCGACCGCGTCCGCCGTCTCGCGCGCGAGCCGAGCCCCCTCGCGGTTGAGCTCGTGAACCAGGTCCTCCATGCCGTAGTCGGCCTGGGCGATCGCGGTCGAGGAGAACGTGTTGGATTCGACGATGTCGGCGCCGGCGAGGAGATAGTCGCGATGAATGGCGCGGATATCGTCCGGCCGGGTGAGATTGAGGAGATCGTTGTTGCCGCGGAGATCCCGCGGCCAATCGGCGAAGCGCTCTCCCCGGAAGTCGGCCTCCGACAGACGGAGCGACTGGATCGCGGTGCCCATGGCGCCGTCGAGCATAAGGATGCGCTTCTCCGCGATCGCGCGGATGCGGGATTCGACGTTGGTTCCGGCTGTGCTCATGCCCGCACCTCAATGAATTCCAGCCGGTTGCCGAAAGGGTCCCGCACGTGAAAACGGCCCGGACCCACCGACTGCTCGGTCGAAACCGCGTACCCGGCCGCCTGCAGCCGGTCGACGAGCGCAACGATGTCGCCGACCAGAAACCCGGGATGCGCGAACTGACCAGGCCGGAATTCCGGGTCGGGGCGGAAGTGCACCTGTTGATCTCCCGCCGCGACCCACAAGATGCTGCGACCGGCTCCGGTGACCGGACGCGGGATCTCGTTGAATCCAATTGTCTCGACATAGAACGCGCGCGCCGCTTCTTCACCGTCAACCGGCACGGCGATCTGCACGTGGTCGATCCCGACAACGGCACCGTTCGCGTCGCTCATGCCACCGCCTCCGCCGAAGTTGCTACCTTCGGCCTCAAACCCAGCAGATGGCAGATGGCAAACACCAGGTCGGCGCGATTCATTGTGTAGAAGTGGAAGTCGCTGACGCCTCGGTCGACCAGGTCGAGCACCTGCTCGGCCGCGACCGCTGCGGCGACGAGCTGCCGCGTGTCAGGGTCGTCGTCCAGCCCCTCGAAGCGCTGGGCCAGCCACGAGGGCACGGAAGCGCCGCAACGCTCTGCGAAGCGCGTGATCTGCTTGAAGCTCCGGACCGGGATGATGCCCGGTACGATCGGCACGTCGATGCCGGCCGCCCGCACGCGCTCCACGTAGGCATCGTAGAGATCGTTGTCGAAGAAGAACTGGGTGATCGCCCGGTCGGCGCCGGCATCCACCTTGCGTTTGAGCATGTCGATGTCGGCCTCGACGCTCGGACTATCGGGATGCTTCTCCGGATAGGCGGCGACCGAGACCTCGAAGTCGCCGATTCGTTTGACTCCGTCGACCAACGCAGCGGCGTTCTCGTAACCCTCAGGGTGCGGCAGGTACGGCGTTCCGGCGCCGGCCTCCGGATCGCCGCGCAGCGCCACGATGTGGCGAATGCCGATCTCGCCGTAGGCACGCACGACGTCATCGACTTCATCGCGGCTCGCGGCGACGCAAGTGACGTGCGCCGCCGGCGTCAACGCCGTTTCGGTTCGGATGCGCTTCAAAGTCGCGTGGGTGCGCTCGCGGGTCGAGCCGCCTGCGCCGTAAGTCACCGACACGAACGTCGGCGACAACGGCGCCAGCCGCTCGATCGAGCGCCACAGCGTCTGTTCCATCTCCTCGGTCCTCGGCGGGAAGAACTCGAACGACACCTTGAGGCCTGCGTCGGCATTCAAGAGACGGCTCGGTCGTTTCACCGGTGCCTCCATCACGCCACCACCTCGAGGCCCTGATCTTCCTCTGCGACCGTCATGCGCTCGTCCTTGGCCAGCCACAATGTGACCGTCAGCTTGTCTCGACTGCGGTCGGTGGGCGCAAGATCGCGGGCGCTCGCCAGCGACAGGCCCGGCACCTCCAGCCATTGACGCATGGCCAGGCGGGCGAAGCCGAGGCGGCGATGGGCATGGCGTTCGCGCAGGAACTCAAGATCGTGCGGCGCGAAATCGACCACCAGCAGGCGGCCGCCAGGCCGCAGCACCCGCGCCGCTTCCGAGATCGCCCGTTCCGGATCGTCGAGGTAGTGGAGCACCTGATGGATCGTGACCACGTCGAACGAATTGCGCGCGAACGGCAGGTGATGGATGTCGCCGAGGCGGACCTGGGCGTTGGCGATGGCGGCACGATCGAGATTGGCGCGCGCCACCTTGAGCATATCGTTCGACGCATCGATGCCGATCGCCCGCCGGTAGAGCGGCGCGAACAACTCAAGCAGACGACCGGTACCGGTGCCGAGATCGAGCAGACTGTCGAACACGCGGGTTCCCAGCGCTTCGCGCATCGCCGTCTCCACCGCGTCCTCGGCGACGTGCAGCGCGCGGATCGTATCCCACTCCCCCGCGTTGGCGGCGAAGTAGCGTTGCGCTGCTTCGGCCCGCTCGCGCTTGACCATCGCAAGGCCCTCCGTATCGCGTGCCAGAACTGGGTCAGCGTCGTCGACCAGGCCCAACAGGTCATCGGCAAGGTGCCGCTCCGGACCGGCGTCCGTCAGGCGATAGAACACCCAGGCCCCTTCCGGGTGCCGTTCGATGAGATGCGCCTCGGCGAGCAGTCTCAGGTGCCGCGAAATCCGCGGCTGCGATTGCCCGAGAATGACCGTGAGGTCCTTCACGGTCAGTTCCGCATGACCGAGCAGTGCCAGGATGCGTAACCGGGTCAACTCGCCCGTGGCCTTCAACGCGGCGATGACCGCGTCAACGGCAAGCGCCGTGGGTCCTGACATGTCGAACACCTCCCGAGAAGACATAAAGATATGCTTATACGTTCAGTGGGGGACGCGCAATGGGTCCCACGATTCGTGGGAAGGCCGGCGCAGAACGTCCGATTCCGCTGGTTGACAGCGGGTCAGGTCTTCGTTTAACTACAAAGTTAATTAGTGGGAGCCGACACCGAAATGCCAGCGCAATCTCTCGCGGCCGTCTTCGGCGCGCTGTCCGATCCGACCCGCCTCGCCATCATCGAACGGTTGCTCGCCGACGGCGAACGTTCTGCCGGCGACATCGCCAAACCCTTTGCCATGTCGAAGCCGGCGATCTCGAAACACCTGCGGGTGCTGGAAAGGGCCGGGCTGATCGAACGCCGGGTCGAGCGGCAATGGCGTCTTTGCCGGGCGCGCCCGGAGCCCATTCGCGCCGTCAATGCCTGGATCGAACGCTACCGCACCTTCTGGGAGGGCTCGTTCGACCGGCTCGACAGCGTGATCTCAGGCAAACCCGAGGAATAGGAGACGACGATGCCCGACGACATGATGAACGCCGCAACCGCCGTCCGCCAGGGCAGCGAGGCAGACCGCACCCTCATCATCGAGCGCATATTCAAGGCCAAGCCAGACCGGGTCTTCAAGGCCTGGACCGATCCCGAAATCCTCGTAAAATGGTGGGGTCCGGAGGGCTTCACCACGCCGGAATGCGCCATGGACGTCCGCAACGGCGGCGCGTGGCGCACCAGAATGGTTGGCCCCGACGGCGGCCATACCGTGTCCGGCGTGTACCGCGAGATCACACCCCCGAAGCGCCTGGTGATGACCTGGGCGTGGGAGGCAGACGGTCAGCCCGGCCACGAGACCGTAGTCGACGTGACGTTCGAGGCGGTGGGCGACGGAACCAGAATGCGGCTGGTCCAGAGCCTGTTCGACAACGTCGAACAGCGCGACAGCCACGACATGGGCTGGAGCTCGAGCTTCAACGACCTGGAGCGGGTGTTCGCCTGACACGCCCGACGCCGGATACGCGTGCGTCAGGTTGCCCCACACCGGCCGCGCGGCCTGACGCTGCCTAGTGATACGCGCCTTCTGACCCGACACTCACCTTGGCCCGGAACGTCCAATAGACGAACACGATGTAGGCGAGGATCACCGGCAGGAGGAAGATCACGCCGATCAGCGTGAAGATCTGGCTGTCCGGGACGGCGGCCGTGTCCCACACGGTGAGCGTCGGCGGTACGAGATACGGGAACGTCGAGATCGCGAGGCCGAGGAAGGAGAGCACAAACAGGCCGACGACCCCGATGAACGGCACGACCTCGCGACCGCTGTTGAGCCCGCCCCACACCAGCCAGCCGAGGGCCACGGTCACCAGCGGCACCGGCCACAGGAAGAAGATGTTTGGCGTGGAGAACCAGCGCTCCGCGATGCGCTCGAACCCGAGCGGCGTCCACAGGCTGACGGCGGCGATCAACACCAGCACGGCGATCAGGAGTGCCCGCGCCTGGCCCCGGGCTCGCGCTTGCACTGCACCGTCGGTCTTGGCGATCAGCCAGGTGGAACCGAGGAGCGCATAGCCGACGACCAGACCGACGCCGCACAGGAGCGCGAACGGCGTCGCCCAATCGAACGGGCCGCCCGCGTATTGGCCGTTGACGACGGTTACGCCCTGGATTAACCCGCCAAGGATCACCCCTTGCGCAAAGGCGGCGATGGTTGAGCCGGCGAAGAACGCGGCGTCCCAAAGCTCGTGACGCGGCTTCGACACGAAGCGGAATTCGAACGACACGCCGCGGAAGATCAGCGCCAGCAACATGACGATCACCGGCAGGTAGAAGGCCGGCATGATGACCGCGTAGGCCTTGGGAAAAGCGACCCACAACCCGCCACCGCCGAGGACGAGCCAGGTCTCGTTGCCGTCCCAGAACGGCGCCACCGAGTTCATCATCTGGTCGCGCTCCGCCTCCTTGCGGGCGAAGGGAAAGAGGACACCGATGCCGAGATCGAAGCCGTCGAGGATGACGTACATCGCCACGGCAACCGCGATCAGGATCGCCCAGATGACCGGCAGGTAGAGTTCCAGCATCGGCTCAGTTCCCCGTGGCCGCCGAGATTGGCCGACTGGCGACGCCTTCGACTTCGCTGTCCCGGCCGGACGGACCGGCATTGATCAGCCGGTTCATGTAGGTGATGCCCGCCGCGAAGACGATCGTGTAGACGATGAGGAAGAGCGCCAGCGTCGTCGCCACCGAAGCCGCCGGCACCGGTGAGGCGGCCTCCCCGGTCCTGAGAATGCCCGTGGCCACCCACGGCTGGCGACCGACCTCGGCGACGGTCCAACCCGCCAGGATCGCGATGAATCCGGCCGGCCACGATATCGCGGCGAGCCGCAGGAACACCCTCGAGGTCTCAAGCCGGTCGCGCCACATCAGCCAAGCCCCCCACAGCCCCAGCGCGATCATCAGAAGGCCGATGCCCACCATTACCCGGAAAGCGAAGAACGGCCACGCCACCGGCGGCCGGTCCTCGAACGGGAAGTCCTTGAGACCGGCGAAGCGGCCGTCCAGCGAATGAGTGATGATCAGACTGGCGCCGTTGGGGATGGAAATCTCGGCGTCGTTGCGCTCGGCCGCCTCGTTGGGGATGGCGAACAGCACCAGCGGCGCCGGTTCGGCGCTGTCCCAATGGGCTTCGATGGCCGCGACTTTCGCCGGCTGGTAGCGCGCTGCGTCGAGCCCGTGCTGGTCGCCGATGATGAGCTGCAGCGGCGCCAGGACCGCCGCCATGGCCGCGCCCATCCGCAGCATGGTCAGCGCATGATCGCTGTGTCGGCCAGCGAGCAGGTAGCGCGCGCCGACCGCAAGCACGACGAAGGCGGTCGTCAGGTAGGCCGCGGTGACCATGTGAACCAACCGCCAACCGAAGGTCGGGTTGAAGATGGCGGCGATCCAGTCGGCCGGATAGGCGATGCCGTCGCGCACCTCGTGCCCCGCCGGGAACTGCATCCACGAGTTGGCCGAGATGATCCAGAAAGCGGAAGTGAGCGTTCCAACCGCGACCAGGATAGCCGACAGGACATGCAGCCACGGCGGTACCCGTTTCCAGCCGAACAGCATGATGCCGAGAAAGGTCGCCTCAAGGAAGAAGGCGGTCAACACCTCGTAACCGATCAGCGGACCGACGACGTTGCCGATAACCTCCGAGAAGCGGCTCCAATTGGTGCCGAACTGATAGGAGAGCACGATCCCGGAGACCACGCCCATGGCGAACGACACCGCGAAGATGCGCGTCCAGAAGCGTGCCAGCGTGCGGTAGCGCTCGCGGCCGGTGCGCTGCCACATGACCAAGAGCGTCGCGATAAACGCCGACAGGCCTATCGTGAAGGTCGGGAAGATGATGTGGAAGGCGACGGTGAACGCGAACTGCAGCCGCGCCAGCATGACAACGTCGAGTTCCATTCCAGGAGCCCCCGATTCACGCGCACAAGACCCGTATCACACCCGGGCGCGCGTCGTCGATGTCAGCCGGTGCTGCCCGTTTTGACGTGGATCAACGCCGCCGGTTTGTCACATCCCGGATCGCGCGCCCGCGTAGATCCGTTTCGGCGGCAGGCGCGCCGTGAGCGTGTCGCCTGTGCGGATCGTTCCCGGACGTTCGACCGAGGCGACGAGCCCGCGCTTGTGCCGCGCCATCTTAGCGAACAGGAGATCGACGCCTTCGCGGTCGGGAAAGTGCTCGCCGATCGAACCGCCCGCCGTTCGGCACGGACCGTTCTCGGCCTCCACCACCAGCGTCGCGCCGCCGCCAGCGAAGAAGAGACGCGTGCCGGGCGGCAAGAGCGTTACGTCCGCGATGCCGGCGAGGACGAGATTCGCGCCGATCCACTCCGGCGCGATCTCGGCCAAGCCCATCGCTACGGCGATTTCGGCGAGCTCGTCCGCCGACACGATCGACACCTGGCGGTCGTTCTTGATCTCCGTGCCGCGCTCGTACCACGGCTCCCGCGAGGTCGAAGGGCGCGTTCGACCGGCGTGGAAGTCGCCGACGATACCGCCGAAATCGAGCATCAGCGCCTCGACCGGCCGCGATCGGAAGTCGCCGCCGTCGGCGATCAGGCAGGTGGCGACGGTTCCAGTGAGCTTCTGCTGCGGGGCGTCGGTCATGGCGGCTAGATAGATACAATTTTAAGCAAATACCTAACTTGGCGCACACGCCCCCGGCTCTATGAATGCGGCATCGCGTTCAAACTCGGTGCCCGCCGTGGACTTGGATATTCCTACGTTCGTGCTCATGGGCGTATTCACACTGTTCGTGTGCGGCGCGCTCCTGATCTACGCGTTCTTCTACTATCGGGATGCACCGGCCGCACTCTGGTGGGGCTGCTCCCAGATCGTCCTCGGCGCTGGCGTACTGACCTCGCTGACGGGCGGCATTGCCGGGGATGATCGCATAACCGCGGGCGCCTTTGTCCTCTTCCTGGGGGCCGCGGCAGCACAGTGGCACGGAACGCGCCTGCTGACCGGTGGCCGGCCTTACCTTCCGCTGGTAGCGGCCGGTCTGATACTCATTGCGGCCGTGAACCTCTTGCCGATCGGTCCGGCTCTGCCGGCAGTCCGGGGCATCGCCGCGACCGTCCTGAACATTGCCTACTTCGGGGGAGCACTTTATGTGCTTCTGCGGCCAGCGGCGGGGCGCCTCGCGGCCTACAAGCCTCTCGCAGTCCTTTTCGCGCTCAACATCATCGCCATTGGCCTCGCACCGTTCGGTGGACTGGGCACGACCGGGGGCGGCGTGCCTCCCCTATTCAGCTTAGTAGGATTCCTCCATCTCGAAGGCCAGATCTTCGCGATCGCCTCCACGATCTTCGTCGTTGCCGCACTGCGCGAGCGCAACGAGGTCGATCAGCGCTTGGCAGCCGACACCGATGTCCTGACCGAGATCGCGAACCGACGCAGGTTCTTTGAGCAAGGCGGGAAGCTTGCCGACGGCAGCGTGCCGGAGCGGACCCCGCTTGGCGTGGTGCTGTTCGATCTCGACCACTTCAAGAGCATCAACGACCGCTATGGCCATGCGATGGGCGACGAGGTGCTACGGCTGTTCGCGCAGGTTGCCCGCAAGTCGCTTCGTCCCAACGATATTCTGGGCCGCATCGGCGGCGAGGAGTTCGCCGCCATCCTCCGCGGCAGCGAGGTGGACGCGGCTTATGTCATTGCCGAACGGATTCGAAGAGCCTTCCAGGAGGCGGCTGAGTTCGTGAACGGACAACCGATCCGCGCGACGCTCTCCGCCGGGGTCACCGCCGCTGCATCGCCAGCCAAACTCGACGCATTGCTGAAGGACGCGGATGCGGCGCTCTACCTGGCCAAGCAGAACGGCCGCAACCGCGTCGAACGGCCGCAGGATGCGCCGCCGCCAACCTCATCCCGCATCGCCCGCGTGGCGTAAAGCGGTCCGGCGGGCTGGAAAGCCCGATGGCGCTTCGGCCCTGGCAACTGCCCTACACCCGTGTCAGGCGCTTGTACTTGACCCGGTGGTGGTTGACCGCCTCGGCGCCGAGGCGGCGGACCTTGTCGGCCTCGTAGTCGGCGAAGTTGCCCTCGAACCACTCGACGTGGCTGTCGCCCTCGAAGGCGAGGATGTGGGTGGCGAGGCGATCGAGGAACATGCGGTCGTGCGAGATGATGACGGCGCAGCCGGCGTAGTCCTCCAGCGCGTCCTCCAGCGCCGCTAGCGTCTCCGTATCGAGGTCGTTGGTCGGCTCGTCGAGCAGGAGCACGTTGGAGCCCGCCTTCAAGAGCTTGGCGAGGTGGACGCGGTTCCTCTGCCCACCTGACAGTGAGCCCACCTTCTGCTGCTGGTCGCCGCCCTTGAAGTTGAAGGCACCGACATAGGCGCGCGAGTTCATCTCGCGCTTGCCCAGCCTGATCACGTCCAGGCCGTCGGAGATTTCCTCCCACACGGTCTTGTCGGGCGCGAGATCGTCGCGGCTCTGGTCGACGTAGCCGAGGTGCACGGTCTCGCCGAGTTCGATCGCACCGGAATCGGGCTTCTCCTGAC
>Ga0315553_10000865_pt1 | contig 26191 bp, 19 predicted proteins | sample SalMarSW160140MG_FD_203099 | JGI IMG/M metagenome (GOLD analysis project Ga0315553, IMG submission 203099) | Salt marsh sediment microbial communities from the Plum Island Ecosystem LTER, Massachusetts, United States - Salt Marsh Sediment SW1601-40 ... | reverse complement strand
ACTGGTCTCTGGCACTGGCGCGCCGGTAAAGCTCTTTAGCGTCGATATGTCCTTCAGCATCGCGCAACAGCTCCAGAAGCAGACGCCGCTGAGCTGTCATTGAATGACCGTAAATTTCCATGCCTTTTTTGAGATTGATACTCATTATCAGTTTTATTTTATACGACTCCGGCCCCTTTTGTCAAGCAGGGGCTAGTGAATTAAACGATGAAGATTTTGCTTTTTCTTGGCCTGATGGCAGACCACTGGACCCGGATGTGAGAACCAAAGCTTTTCATAGGACAGTAAGAAAAGCTGGACTAACCAATATAAGAATGTTGATAGTCAGTCTCATCTGGTCATAATAAAGACTGTCCCACATTGGTGTTATTTCGCGATAGTGGAGGGTTCCGGACGCCAGACTGTAGACCACCGGGCATTTCATTTGATAGCCAATGCTTGGGGGGCGCTTCGCTACGAATAGCCTTTGAGGTTTCCTCGTCTATATCGTCAACTATTGCGACGGGGTAACATACAACGCCGTAGAACAATCTAAATGGTAGGAGTAAGCCCCTCACTTTTCTGGCATACTCAAAGGATTTTGCGGAGAAATTTCTCAGCGAACTGATACCAGGTGAAGAGAATCTGGCAGAAAGATAGGAAGTAACCACAAACCCGAATTTATCAATCTCTAACCTTATTCTCTTCGCCACGCAGTCGAAAGTCTGATTCTCGCACGTAATATTTTCTTCAAGGGCGAAACCGTCATCCTTAAAGCGTTGAGTCACTCTATCAAGGTAGGCCTCTGCGGTGTCGCGTTTATCCTGGTTCAATATGCTTCCTCCATCGTACTGGTTACTGCTGTCTAATAACCGGTAGCAAACTAGCCAATAAGTTTACAAGCCAGGTTAACCGCAGGGTATATTGTATACAGTAAGCCTACTAGATGGACAATTATTAGAAATGCGTAAGCACACTACACCCAGAAAAATACATATGGTAAACCTTGGAGGATCAATTGGTTTTTTATTGTAGAAGCAGTTGGCAGACCTAGATCACTGGGTTTTTAACCAAGCCAAATTTTCCCAAGAGCTAATCTCGGAATACTGACCCCGGTAAAAAAAGTATAGTATAATGAGCGCAAATTCAGAAAAAAGGAGATAAAGAATGAAGAACCAGTGTCTTTCTACACAAGAGGTCACTGGTTCAAGTCCAGTACCGCCCATTTTCGCACCGATTCTATCCGGGGAACCGGGGTTAAGGGACCTGCCAGGCACTTGATGTTATTGGGCTTCTTCACACTGCTTCGGTACCGAAGTAATACCTTGCAGCCTCCAGGGTGCGCAACACCGGGCCTCCAACCACAATCTGGCCTATCTTCGCATCCCTCAATAGTTTTTCCATCTTGCCTTCTTTAGAATATCCGTAAGAACCCATAAGCTCAACACATCGGTTTAGAACCTTAGATCCATATTCCCCGGCCACATTATCCATTACACTTGCTGCTACAAGTTGCTTATGATCCCAGGGCGGACCGTATACTTCAGGATTGCCGAGGCGTTCCAATGTGTGCCAGAACGTCATCTCTGCGGCCAATATGTCAGAGGCTACCTGCCCAAGCTCATGGGCCATGGCACCGTGGTCCTTCATGGGCACACCAGCTATTTCACGGCTGTCCACGTAGGCCTTAAGGATCTCATAGGCCCTTCTCATTATGCCAACAGTAAAGGAACTGGCAAAAGCGCGTCCTATGGTGCATTTGGCTAGCAAGGACTTTACCTCATCCTCACCCTTGTGGAGGAGGTTTTCCTTTGGTACCCTGGCATTTTCGAACCAGATCTCTCCGTTTGTATCAATTGCTGTACCCATTTTCCGGTAAGGCTTGCCGGTCGAAACCCCGGGAACATCGACGGGTACATATATCTGGGCAATATTATTTGGGTATTTTTCGCCTTCTATGGCACAGACTACAACAAACGCCTTTGCCTCTCTGCCGCCCGATGGCCACAGTTTTTCTCCGTTTATAACCCACTCATCCCCTTCTAATCGAGCCCTGGTCTTAGTCTGTGCCCCCTCAAGCCTCATATCTTCCACCCCTCCCCCTCCCTGGGGCTCGGTAATAGCGCTACATATGACGAAGGGTTCTTTACTTAACATACCATCTGCAATTTTTTTCATGACGGCTTCGTTAGGTGTGGGCAGCATTGTGGAGGCCACCGCCCAACCAGATATAAAGCCTGTCTCCGCCAGGCCGTGGTCACCCCTGGCTACCTCCATGACAAGAGCACCTGACTCTACCGGCGACCGGTCGTCGTATCCACCATATGGTGCTGGCACCTGTGCCGCTTGCAAACCTAAATCAATCCACAGCTCCTTAAAAAGATCATGAGCAATGGTGTGCTCTTTTCTTTCCGTCCAGTCCCACAAATCGTCAAACTCATCTTCATGGGGTATCACTCTCTCGTTTACAAACTTCCTTAAGGTCTCACAATACATCTTCACCTCATCCCTGATAAGGTGATCGGGTCTCAAGAACATATCCCTTGCCGTTGTCTTTTCAGCCATAATTACACCTCTAATCTTTATTTTATGATGCTATCTGAGTGCTAATCCTTTGCTTCATGATGGAGTCTACGGCTACAAGTACATAAAGGTCCTTCACCCCCTCTCAGCTACTACTGTTGTTTGCTTTCAACGCCTTCCGTTCACCAGGCTATTTCAATATTAATCCTTATTGCTTCTTCAAACCACTAAACCTAAAAATACTTAGCAGGTATTATATTACCACATATCCTGGTTATATCAAATGTAGCGTTTGATTCATATCAGACTGTCCATATAAGTGTTTGTCAACACGTGCGCCGTATTGACAAAGCTTGAGACACGAACTACCATCAACACCAGCACCAGCAAGATGGGTATAGCGGCAATTAACGCGTAGACCAATTATCCGTTACCTCCCCAGGATTAGGGGCAAAATTAAAGGCAAACCCTATTGAGCTTGCCTTATCTTCTTTTGGTAGCGGGGGTTGGCTTCGAACCCACAACCCTCGGTTCTGGAGACTGATGCTCTGTCCGCTGAGCTATAGGCGCCAGCGAGATTCTAGTACCACCTCGTCTTCTTGTCAATCTAAGTCGGTTAGTTTTCTTAAGGCTGTTGTTTTGTCAAGTGAGTTGTGCCTATAATTAGCGTTATTAATTGACTAAAAGGGGGTTATAATGGATTACGACAGCTTTCTGGAATTAGCCAAAGCAAGGCGGAGTGTCCGCCGCTTTAAACCAGACCCTATACCTGATGAATACGTGGACAAGATTATTGAAGCAGCTCGCTGGGCTCCCTCGGGCTTTAACTCACAGCCGTGGGAGTTTGTCGTCATCAAGGATAATAAATTAAAAGACGATGTTACCCGAATCATCAGACCGCCGCGCCCTGCCGGAGCCTCCGGTTTCTCCAGGATAGAAGAAATGTGTGAGCCCTGGATAAGGCAGAAACGGCAGCCCTGGCTTGACCCGGAAATGGAATACCAGAACGCCCCGGTTTTTATATTACTGTTTGGCGATACCAAAACTCAGGTGGGGCTGCCCATGGTGGTAAGATACGACCCGCATATAAGACAGTCGATATACAATTCTAGTCTGGCCAACGCCTTTTTGTATATGCACCTGGCGGCCACGACGCTGGGCCTGGCCAGCCAGTGGGTATCTATGGTGGCATCACCCTATAACCACTGCCTGTTAAAGAACCTTTTACACATACCTGTCGAGGTGGAGGTCTATGATATGATCGCACTGGGCTACCCCGCTTATAAATCGAGGCCCAAACTAATGAGGCCGGTTGACAAGATGGTCCATCGTGACTACTTCGGTAAGGAAGATTTCAGGACTGATGAAGAGGTCAGAGACTTTATCAAGAGAACCCGGGCCTGGGTTTTCGCCAACCACCGGCGGGGGGCGGATAAGAATATGCTGGGGTGAGTGGGGGGAGCGACAAAAACAATACCTTAAAAAATGGGGAAACAACTCAGGCGTGGTTAGCTACGGGGAGTTGTTTTTAGCGTTATGGTAAGTAGAGGCTCACAATATATACTACTCGATGGTTGACCTATCCGTCCCGATTGCGGTAAACTATCTCTGTTCAAAACCTGAATAACTCTCCGAGCTGCCTTGCCTAAACCTTCACCAGGCACGGCGGGCAGCCGATAGGGTATTGTGGGAAACCGCAATGCCTCCTGTGTTTGGAAAGGAGGGACATACGAAAGTGTCTGAAGAACTTTCCTCCGGAAGTGCTGTTTTTTGATGTGACTGCCCCCATTTTTTACCCATGCCTTAATACTTTAAAGAGGAGGTTAACTTGAAGAGCCTTACATTAAAAATCAATGGAGCACAGCACCAGTTCGTCGTTGAGGAGGACCGGGTGCTCCTGGACCTGCTCCGGGAAGACCTGAAGCTTACCGGCGCCAAACAGGGGTGCGACCGCAAGGGCCAGTGCGGGGCGTGCACCGTCATTGTCAACGGCAAAACGGTGCTTTCCTGCCTGACCAAGGTAGCCAACCTCGAAGGCGCCGAGGTCATCACCGTGGAAGGGCTGGGCACGCCGGATAACCCCCACCTGATACAGGAAGCCTATGTTTTATCGGGGGCAATCCAGTGCGGCTACTGCACCCCCGGGTTGATCATGGCTACCAAGGCACTTCTGGACAAAAAACCAAATCCCACCCGCGATGAAATCAGGACGGCCTTAAGGGGCCACCTGTGCCGCTGTACCGGCTACGGCAAACTCATCGAAGCCGTCGAGCTGGCCAGCCGTTTTCTCCGTGGAGAAACCACCCCGGACGAGGTAAGACCCGACCCCAACGGCAAGCAGATAGGCGTTTCCCACCCCCGCCCCTGGTCCATGCTCAAGGCCTGCGGCCTGGCGCCGTTTGCCGCCGATATCGTTATCCCGGGGGCGCTGGAACTGGCCGTGGTGGCCAGTCCTCACCATAACGCCCGAATAAAGAAAATCGACTGCTCCAAAGCGGAAAAGATGCCCGGCATAGCCGGCATTATGACGGCCAGGGACATCAAAGGAAGCAATATCATCGGCAAGGATAATGATAAAAAGGTACTCTTCGATGTCGGTGATATTGTCCCGCTGCTCGGGGCCCATATTGCTATTGTCGCCGCTAATACCCGTAAAGAAGCCTTAGCTGCGGCGGAAACGGTCAGGGTTGACTATGAGGTTTTGCCCCGTATCGGCAATCCGCAACAGGCGCTCGCGGCCAACGCTCCCGAGATATACCCGGGCACAGCCAACATCTGTATGCTAAAACGGCAGGTAAAGGGCGACGTCAAGAAAGCGCTAAGTTCGTCGTCGGCTGTAGTCGAGGCGGAGTTCAATACGCAGTGGATTCACCAGTCGCCGCTGGAACCGGAGGCCGCAGTCGCCTACCTGGACGGAGAGGGCAAGGACGCCCAGCTGGCGGTGATAGGCCGCTCCATCCGCATCCATGACCACATCAAAGTGATTAAAGATGCACTGGGCTGGGAGAATATCCGCTACCAGGAGGCCTTCACCGGCGGCCAGTTCGGCATCAAGACCGAACTCTCCTCGGAGCATATCGCCGCCGCCGCTACTCTTCATTTTAAGAAACCGATGCGCTATATCCCCAGCACCAGAGAGTCCATGCAGATGACCACCAAAAGGCATCCATTCAGCATGAAAGTCCGCCTGGGTGCCGATACCAGGGGCAAGCTCACCGGATTTGAGATATACGCCACCGTGGAAAAGGGAGCCTTCGCCTCCACAGCGGGGCTTATCGCCCTCCGCGCCCTGGCCATGCTCAGCGGCGGCTACAACATACCGAACGTATTCGCCGAGGTCAAAATGGTCTACACCAACAACATCTGGGGAGGAGCCGCCCGCGGGGCGGGGCCGCCGCAGATTAACTACTCCCTGGAGTCGGCTATGGACCTTCTGGCGGCTAAAATGGGCATGGACCCCCTTGCCTTCAGACAGCTAAATGTTCTTAAGCCCGGAGAGTCCACCTCCAGCAGTCACGTCATGGAGGAGTGGGCTCTGGACAGCTGCTTCAAGAGAATCGAGCCGGAGTACGAGCGGGCGCTGGAAGAAGCCGACGCCTCCGGATCGGATACCCTGCGCCGGGGGGTGGGGCTGGCCGGCTCAAGCTTCGGCATAGGCACGCCTATGGACAAATCCGATGCCGCCGTGGAGCTTAACCCCGACGGGGGCCTGACCATTCATGCTTCGGTGGCCGACCCGGGTGAAGGGAACGATTCCATGCTGACCCAGATTGCCGCCCACCTGACTAAAATACCCCGGGACAAAATCCGCCTGCAGACCCGCGATTCGGCGCTGACGCCCAACTCGGGGATTTCGGCCGGTTCCCGGCAGACCTTCATGTCCGGGCACGCCCTGGTTAAAGCTATAGAAGCCATGCAGGCTGCCATGAAGGAAGCCGGGGCCAAAACCTACCAGGACCTGGTTAAAGCCGGCAAGCCCACCAGCTACCAGGCCAGGCACAGCCTGGAGCATAAGGGTATGGACGGCGAGACCGGCCAGGGCGAGTTCTTTGCCTCCCGGGTACACGGCGTACAGATGGCCGAGGTCGAGGTTGATACTAAAACAGGTGAGGTCAGGGTGCTCAAGATGACCGGGGTCGTTGACGCCGGCACCGTCATCCACCCCCTGAACGTGCTCTGTCAGCTTGAGGGTGGTATGGACATGGGCGCCGGTATGGCCCTCCGCGAAAAATACGTCCACGGCGAAACGGTTGACTGGGTAACCTATAAGTACCCTACCATGAAGACCGCCTTCGATAAGGAGGTAATACTGCTCGAGACACCGCGTAAAAACGGACCTTTGGGAGCCACCGGCATCGGGGAATTTACCCTTATGCCCACCTCACCGTCAATCTTAAACGCTATAGAGAATGCCATCGGGGTGAGGATTTACGACCTGCCGGCCACCCCGGACAAGATTCTGAAAGCACTGAAAGCTAAGAAGGCTTGAAAACTAAGAAGACTTGAAGGTATGGGAAGAAAAACACTGGTTTAAACTGGGGATGGGGTAAGAGCGGTCCTTCCGAAATAAAACAGCAAGACTACGAGAATGATGAGAATCCAGTAAAAATCGGGGACCGGCCCCCACCACCCCTTGTGCCACCAGATTTTTCCCCTGCGGAAGCTCTTAATCCCGTAATATGGGTTAAGGACAAACCACAAGAAGTCTTCTACCAGAACCATTCCCAGGTAAAATCCGATTACAAGGCCCTCCAACCGCCAGCTCCACGGGACAAAGAAAAGCGGCAGGTGAACCATGGCAATCAGGAACAGGGTCATAAAGACGTGGTAGCCGGTTATGGGACGTCCACCCATTAACTTAACGAACCACCCCTTCTCTATACGCCAGCAAGGCGTCTTTGCCGCCCAACCATCCTTACCCTCAATCTGGATTTCCCATAAGGCGAGAATAAAGGCCAGGAGAACCATAAAAGCCAAAAATCCTACAATCACTTAAAATCCTCCTTTGCCATATTATACTCTGGTGTCCTGTCTTTCAACCCGTTTCTTTTGAAACGAGTCAAAAGACAAATAATTAAGGTCTCCATTCCGGTTTCACGTGGTATTGACAGGACACGCCGGCATAAATTATAATTACGACCAGGTGCAATAGCGATGAGTTGCGTCGTTACATTTAAGGAAAAGGGGTTCAAACTGACTCCGCAGCGTAAACTAATCATGGACATTATCCATGATGATGAGGCCCACCTCACTCCCGAGAAAATCATCAGCTATGTCCAGGAGAGAATGCCGGGGGTACATAAGTCAACCATATACCGCACTCTGGAACTCCTGGAAAAGGCCGGCTGCATTTACAAAAGCGTGATGGGCGACAAGTTGATCTATCACCACCCCGAAGAAGGACACCACCATCACCTGGTGTGCAGCAAATGCGGCCGGTCTATAGATTGCGATGAAGACATTTTCTCCCCGGTGGAGAGGGCAATCGGGGCGAAATACGGCTTTCACATTGATTTCAAGCACGTGGTTATGAGCGGACTCTGCCAGGAGTGCCAGAGAAAGACCGGTTAGTCAACCAGTATTTTTTTTGTGTCCAGACAATGCGACCAATTGCAATTGCACTCTTTTGCAAAAGGGCCGGGAGGTTCTAGATGACCCGTTCGGCGAGTCGCAGGAAATCATGGGTAACGAGCAGCTGATGGAAGCCCATGGCCAGGAGAAACCCCACTCGCTCATCCCTCACCAGATACCCCACCATTAGGCGTTCTAGTTGAAACACGACCTCACATATTATATAATTTCCATTACCCCAACAGAGTCTGCAATCATAGCCTGTAATCGGCTATAAGCCAGAAAGGAGAACATCTGAGTACGTTGAAACCAGACAGGAAAGTCCCGGTATCTGAAGATGAAATAAATTTTTCCGTGAACGGGGATTCATATAAAGTGAGGGTCCAGTCTAACTGGACCCTTCAATATGTGCTCCACGATAAACTCGGGTTGACCGGAACCAAAGAATTTTGTAATGAGGGGGCCTGTGGTGCCTGTGCCGTGATTATGGACGGGAGACCGGTCCTCTCATGTATGATGCTGGCCATAGAGTGTGATGGCCAGATAATAGAGACCGTAGAAGGAATCGCCGGAGCCAGGCACCCGCTTGTTGAAGCCTATGTCAAGCACAACTGCATGCAGTGCGGTTACTGCACGCCCGGTTTTATAGTTACCGCCAAAGCCCTGCTGGACAAAAATCCCAGCCCGGCAGAAGAGGAAATTAAAGAGGCCCTGGTCGGTAACCTGTGCCGGTGCGGCACATATCCCCAGCACATCAAAGCCGTGCTGGAGGCAGCTAATAATTTACACCGGGGGTAGAGAATATGGCTAGCGATGAAATGTCAAAAATACAGGAGCTGTTTGATAACTTAAAGAGCGACAAATATCCCCTGGAGGAGTACCGGAGCGTAGGTAAACGCGGCGTGCGCCGGATAGACGGCTATGAGAAGGCAACCGGATATGCCAAGTACACGATGGACGTCCAGCTGCCCGGGATGCTGTACGCCAGATTCCTTACCTCCCCTTACCCCCATGCCGAAATAAAGAGCCTGGACACCAGCAAGGCCGAGGCGCTGCCCGGCGTCAGAGCGGTACTGAGGTATGACGACCCGGAGCTGCCGCCCGGGGCGGACCTGGGCGGACATGAAACATCGGATGTGCCGGCTCTGCCCAGGGTAGCTCACTTCCAGGGAGAAGAGGTGGGTGCTTTTGTCGCTGCCGATAACGAGGAAATAGCCGAAGAGGCGCTGACGCTGATAGAAGCAGAGTGGGAAGAACGCCCCTTTGTCCTGGACCCGGAGGAAGCGATGCAACCGGGTACTCCCTTAGTCAATCCCGAGGCGTTCCCTGACGGCAATATTACCAACCAGAATCAAGGTATAGATGTGGAAGAGCACGGTGACGTGGAGAAAGGCTTTGCCGAGGCTGATAAGATAGTCGAATTCAAGTTCATCCAGGGCCTTAATACCTGGATTGGTCCGGAACGCCCCTGCGGCGTGTTCCGGTGGAACGGGGACTACCCCGAGGTCTGGGTTAAGCAGCAGCGCCCGCATATATGTAAACGCTCGATTGCTTCCTGGTTCGGCGGCATACCCATGAACAGGATTCAGATTCACTGTCTTTATCAGGGCGCCAGTTTCGGCGGGTGGAGCCAGATGCCCTGGAACATGGGAGGGCATTACTGCGCTGCCGTCATCGCCAGAAGGACGGGCAGGCCGGTCAAGTGGATGTTTAACCGGCGGGAAGACTTCTACGGCGGTGAGATGGATATAGGCATATACTACTTTAAGGCAGGCGCCAAACTGGACGGGACGGTTACCGCCGTAAAAGGGAGAGCCGTGGTTGTCAACCAGGGGATGCCGGTATTCGGTTTTGTCAAGCATTTTGCCGAAAACACCAGGATTCCCAACATATATGGCAAGACGGAAGCAGTGCTGGTAAACAAAGGGCCGACAACGGCAACACGCTGCGAACAGAACTCAAATTGCTATTGTCTCAATGAGGTATTCAGTCACCTGGCCGATGCGCTGGGGCTTGACCCGGTAGAGGTTGCGCTTAAAAACGACGGCGCTGAGGGCCACGATATGACATGGCTGAATGAGCAGAAGACAAAGCTGGGATTCCCGGCCTCAGACAGCCTTAAGGAGTGCGTAGAGAAGGGGAAAGCAGCTATCGGTTGGGATGAGAAGTGGCATCTACCGGGAACAAAGAGACTCCCCAACGGTAAGCTGCACGGGTTGGGCTTTGTCTGGACACATGAGTGGGACGATTCGGGAGGTACCAGTGAAATAGCGATACGCCTTGAGCGCAACGACGGAACGGCCACCATCCTGGGGTGCCGCTCTGATATCGGGGTCAATGCTGAGACAGCTTACTGCCAGATTGCCGCCGATGAGCTGGGGATGCGAGTAGATGATGTCCATTACAAGGCGCAAATCGACGCCACTTTCTTTACCATGACACCTGATACGTCAACCAATATGTCGGTCAACGGGTTTGCCGTCAGGAATGCGGCCAGACTGCTTAAGCGGCAGATTCTTGAAACCGCCACAACTAGCAGCACAACCCAGCTGGGCAGCGCGCCGCCCGCCTTCCCAGGCAAGAAGCCCGAGGAACTGGACATTAAAGACAGCGTAATCTACGAGAAAGCCGATCCGTCAAATAGAAAGACGCTGGCAGAACTGGCTAAAATTGCCGGTGCGATGGGGCCGGCCAGCCCGCCTCTAGGCGAACCGTTTAGAACCGGCCAGCCCTATCTCAATTATGCCTACACTCAGCCTCTCTTTGCCCACTCCTGGCAGGTCCAGATGGGGACTTACGCAGATGTACGTCTCCGCTTCTGCCGGCAAGCGCATTTCATGGAAGTCGAGGTGGATGAAGAAACCGGGGAGGTCGAGGTGAAGAAGGTGGTTACCGTCAATGATGTCGGCCGGGTAATAAACTGGGAAGGCTGCGAAGGGCAGCAGTACGGCGGAGCCTATATGGGGATAGGCAGGGGCCGCAGCGAGGAGGTTGTCCACGATCCGGCAACCGGCGTCATGCTTAACGGCAATCTTCTAAATTATAAAATACCGACCATGCTTGACATCGGCTCCATAGACACTGCCCTGGTGGAAACGGGGATGGGCTACGGCCCCTACGGGCTTGTCGGTATCGGCGAGGACATAGCCACCGTCACTCCCACGCTTATCGGCCCCGCCGTCCACAACGCTATCGGCAAATGGGTCGAATACTTTCCCATCACCCCGGACAGAGTCCTTAAAGCACTGGGGAGAGCGTAAAATGAAGAGATTTAAACACATAAATGCGTTATCAGCCAAAGAGGCAACCTCAGTCCTCAAGGAGTACGGGGAGAAGGCCAAGGTCATCGCCGGCGGCACCGACCTGGTGGGTCAAATGAAGGATAACATACTGCCCGAGCACCCGGAGGTCATAGTAAATATCAAGACCATATCCGGTCTGGACTATATCAGGGAAGAGGGCCAGACGCTGAGGATAGGCGCCCTGACCAGGCTCGAAGACATCGCCCGGGACAGGGTGGTAAAGGACAGGTATTCTATACTGGCCGAGGCAGCCCGCAGGACCGCCTCCCCGCATATCAGGGAGATGGGCAGCATAGGCGGTAATATCTGCCAGAGCAACCGGTGCTGGTACTACTGGGTGCCCGATAACAGGTTCTACTGTGCCAGAAAAGGCGGCAGGTTGTGCTACGCCTTAACCGGGGACGGCAGATACCATTCCATATTCGGCGGCACCAGAGTAAACGGCACGCCCTGCTCTACCGACTGCCCGGCCGGCGTGGATATACCTTCGTACCTGAGCCGAATCAGGGACGGCGACCTGGCCGGGGCCGCCGGGATAGTGCTTGATTACAACCCCCTCCCGGCAATAACCGGGAGGGTATGCCCCCATTTCTGCGAGAGCGGGTGCAACCGGGGCGAGTTCGACGAACCGGTATCCATTAAGGGCATCGAGAGGTTCATCGGGGACTACATCCTTGAGAACGCAGACGAAATCATCACCCCGCCCGAAGGCAGCACTGCAAAGAGCGTAGCCATTATCGGCTCGGGGCCGGCCGGCCTCTCGGCGGCATACTACCTCAGGAGGCTCGGCTACAGCGTAACCGTGTTTGATAAAATGGAAGAAGCCGGCGGACTGCTCACCTACGGCATACCGCCGTATAGATTGCCCAAGGAAGTGGTAAACAAACAGCTCAAAGCCCTGGAGAGCACGGGGATTGAGTTCAAGCTCAGGTCTAATGTCACTAAGGATAAAACTATAAAGCTCATGAAGAGCTTTGATGCCGTATTCATGGCCTGCGGGGCCTGGAAAGAAAGGCCGGCGGGGGTGGAGGGCGAGGAACTGATGATGTCCGGCCTGGAGTTCCTGAAAGATTCGAACCGCGGGGTTAGGGAAGTCCCGGGCAAGAAAGTGGCGGTGATAGGCGGTGGCAACGCCGCCGTAGATGTCGCCAGAACGCTGCTGAGGCTGGGAGCCGAACCGGTAATTGTCTACCGGCGCAGCCGGGCGGAGATGCCGGCGGTAAAGGAGGAGGTGGAAAAGGCGGAGGAGGAAGGCATCAAGATCCGGTTCCTTACCCAACCAGTGGCCGCATCGAAGAAGGGGGGCAAGATAGCCCTTAAGTGCACCAAAATGCGGCTTGGGCCTTTAGATAAGTCGGGAAGGCCTAAGCCCGTGCCGGTAGCGGGCTCGGAATTTACCACCGAGTTCGATGCGGTAATGAAGGCAATCGGGGAAGAACCGGACACTTCAGCCATCCCCGGTGAGCTCCTGGACAAAAACGGACGTCTGAAAGTGGATGCCTCGATGCACTCCCCGGGCAAAAACGTCTTTGCCGGCGGGGACTTTGTCACCGGCCCGGCAACAGTCGCTGCCGCCATAGCTGCCGGGAGGAAAGCGGCCGGCTCCATAGACCGGTACCTTGGGGGTAAGGGAGGACAATATAACGGCAACGGGGCGGGTAAGCTTCCGGAAAAATTCAACAGTTCCTGCCTCACGAAAACAAGCCGGGCTGAAACCCCGGAGCTCCCGGCGGCCAAGAGGGTTAAGAGCCTGGATACTGAGGACGTTAAGAGTCTGGATTCGAGTGCCGTCGAGACCGAAGCCAATAGATGTTTCAACTGCAGCTGTGTGGCGGTTAACTCGTCGGACATGGCCCCGGCGCTGATAGCTCTGGAGGCTAAAATCAAAACTACCAAAAGGACTATTAAAACCGATGATTTCTTCGCCGTAGACGGCGATAAGACCACGGTTCTGGATAATGATGAGATAGTGACCGAGATTGAGGTCCCGGTACCCGGTGCCGGCACCAGGTCCACGTTTACCAAGTTTGCCCTCAGGAAGTCGATAGACTTCCCCATAGTCAGCTGTGCCGCCGCCATAAAAACCGAGAAGGGAATGGTTAAATCAGCCAGGATATGCCTGAACGCGGTATATAACACGCCCTACCGTGCAACCAGGGCCGAGAAGTACATCAAGGGTAAACCGATTAACGATTCAAATGCCGAAAAGGCGGCCAATGCCATCGCCACCGACGCCTGTCCATTAATAAATAACAGCTACAAGATTCAGATAGCCAAGACGCTGGTTAAAAGAGCCATATTAGCCTGTAATTCTAAACCGGGGGGTGAAAAATGAAAGCCTTAAGGTGGTATGCCAGAAAAGACCTTCGCTATGAAGATGTACCCGAACCGTCTCCAGGGCCGGGGCAGATAAAAGTGAAGGTTAACCTGGCTGGTATCTGCGGTACCGACTTAAAGGAATACGCCGACGGCCCCAACATGATTGACCCCACTAAAGTGCCGATAATTTCAGGGCACGAGTTCGCCGGCAGAGTCGCCGAGCTGGGTGAGGGAGTAACCAATTTTAAAGTTGGAGAGCGGGTAACCGCGTTAGGTTACTGGTACTGCGGCCAATGCTATTTTTGTAAAAGGGGTCTGTACAATATCTGTGCCAACGGAGGTTTCACCGGCCTGACTGCGGAAGGCTGTATGGCTGAATATGTGATTATCCCCGGCTACGCGGCCTATAAACTTCCCGATTCGGTGTCCGATGAGCTCGGGGCGCTGGTCGAGCCTCTGGCAGTGGCATTTCACGCTGTGCGCCAGGGTAACGTCCGCCCCGGGGATACCGTGGCTATCGTGGGTGCCGGTACTATCGGCCTCAGCGTTCTGCTAGCCGCCAGGGCTGCCGGAGCAACCGAGGTTTATCTCGTAGATAAGGTTAAACGCAGAGGTGAACTTGCCCTGGCGATGGGGGCTAGTGCATTTATCAATCCTGAAGACGAAGACCCGGTACAGCGGGTAAAAGAGCTGACCGATGGGCTGGGTGCCAATGTATCTTTTGAGTGTGTCGGTATTCAGGCTACTGCCCAGATGGCCCAGAAGCTGGCCCGAAACGGCAGCATCACCGTGATTGTAGGAGCCTTTGAAGCACCTGCCTCAATGGACCTTTTTGACCTGATGTTCAACCAGAAAGCACTGGTAGGTAGCTCCATTTACGTGCACGAGGCCGAGACGGTCATAGCCTTGCTGGCCAGTAAAAGTATTGAACCCGGCAGGCTGATTACCGCCAAAGTGCCGCTTAAAGACGCCGTAGAAATGGGGTTTGAGAAGCTGCTCACCAACAAGGAAACTAACATCAAGATATTGCTTCAGGTTGACGCCGCTTAACCCGCTGATTTAAGAATAATCAGGGGCTTTAGCTAAAGCCCCTACTCAGACCTGAGGGCTTCAATGGGGTTGAGGCGCGAGGCGTTCCAGGCGGGATAAAAGCCGAAAAACAGGCCAATACCAACCGATACCGAAACAGCCAGGATAACTATATCAGCCGTAACTACGGTTGTCATCAGCCCCGTACTGCTTATAAAAAAGGCAACCAGCCAGCCTATTATCACCCCGATGATACCACCAGCCAGGGTAAGGAAAGCCGCTTCAATCAGGAATTGAATCCAGATATCATGCTCTCTGGCTCCCAGCGCCTTGCGGATGCCAATCTCCCTCGTCCTCTCCAGCACTGATACCAGCATGATATTCATCACGCCGATGCCCCCCACCAGCAATGAAATAGCGGCAATAGCCCCCAGCAGAAGGGTCATGATGCCGGTCGCTTCAGTTATGGTTTCGGCTATCTCCTGCATGGACATGATATTAAAGTCGTCTTCATCGAGGGAACCAAGCCGGTGTCGGGAGCGGAGCAGGCTGGTGATTTCCTCTACTACGTAATCGGCCTGCCCCTCGTCGCTTACCGTCAGCGATATGGAAGATACCACACGCTCGCCCTGGGCGGTCCTCGGCTGGGCAACCATCTGCTGCATGGCCGTCAGCGGGATAAAGACACCATCATCAAGTGAACCCATCATCATCATCCCTTCCTTGCTCTCCAGAACACCGACAATGCGGACAATGTTGCCACCCATTCGCATCTGCTGCCCTACCGGGTAGGTATCGCCAAAAAGCGTCTCTTTTATACTGGAACCGATTACAGCCACCTTGGCTCCGCGCTGATAATCATAGTCGGTGAAGAAGGCGCCGCTGGCAATCTCTATATTATTAACCGACAGATACTCCGGGGTAGTGCCGGTGACCTGGGCATTCGTATTCTCCCCGCCGACCACCAGCTGCAGGCCGCTGGAATAATAAGGAGCCACCGCTGATATATAGGGTACCTGCTCGGCTATTGCCTCGGCGTCCTCCATAGTCAGGGTTTGGGCGCTGCCGCCGGCACTCCTGACTCCGCCGAAACCAAAGCTCGCCCCGGGGCTGATAGTAATCAGGTCCGAGCCCATACTTTCAATATTAGACAGAATCTGGGCGGTAGCTCCTTTGCCGACTGACATCAGTATAATCACCGCCGCCACCCCGATAACAATCCCCAGGATGGTCAGAAAGCTGCGAAGCTTGTGCGTGACCACGCCGACCCAGGCTGTGGCTAAAGGCTCAAACCACTTCTTCATGGCTTCTCCTCCGCCTCCACCTGGCCGTCCTTGATGTGTATTATGCGCTGGCAGTGGTGAGCTATGCTGGCATCATGGGTTATCATGAGCAGGGTAATGCCCTTGTCGGCGTGCAATGCGGTGAGGATGGAGATTATCTCCTCGCCGGAGCGGCTGTCCAGGTTGCCGGTAGGCTCGTCGGCTAAAATCAGGGGCGGGTTCTTCACCAGCGCCCGGGCGATGGCGACCCTTTGCTGCTCTCCACCCGAAAGCTCGGTAGGACGGTGAGTAGCCCGCTCGGAAAGGCCTACCCGTTCCAGCGCCTCCACAGCCAGGCGGCGGTCGCTACCGCCGGCGTACCTCATGCCAAGCTCAACATTGGCCAATGCCGAAAGCCGGGGCAGCAGGTTAAAGGTCTGAAAGACAAAGCCAATCTTCTGTCCCCTGACCTTGGCCAGCTCGCCGCTGCTGAGGCGGCTGACCTCTCTATCATCTAAGTAGTAACTGCCCGAAGTCGGTTTATCCAGGCAGCCGATAAGGTTGAGCAGCGTCGTCTTCCCCGAACCGGAGGGGCCCATAATCGCCACCAGTTCTCCCTGTTCAATGTTCAGGGTTACCCCCCTGAGCACGGTCAGCTCTCTCTTGCCCATGGGGTAAACCTTAGTTATATCTTGTAATTGGATCATCAGTGCTTTTCTTTCTTACTAGCGTGGCGGTCCCCCCATCGGTATAATCATTCGGTTGCCTCCCTGCTGGGTTGTCGTCGTGGAGGCAGTCCCCTGGGTAACGACCACCTGTTCGCCTTCGCTTAAGCCCTCGGTTACCTCGGTGTACTGCCAGTTGCTGATGCCGGTGGTTACGGCGCGTTCCTGGGTGGTGCCATCCGCCGACAGCACCTGCACATAGCTTTGCCGTCCCCGGGTGGTAATCGCCCCGTTGGGTACCAGCAGCACATCGGTTGCCTCGTCTATTATTATGCTTACGGTGACGGTGAGGCCTTCCCGGAGCTGAAAGTCTTCAAATACCATCATGGGCATTTGGCCGCCAGGAGGTGTCTGAACCTCCGGCATTGCCTCCTGCCGTTCCTGCATCAGCGCTTCCAATGGCTCCAGCTCTACCTTAACGTAGTAGTTCACCACGCCCGATTGAATGGTTGCTGTCGGCGAAATATGAGTAACCTTGGCCGGAAGGATGAGCATTTGCATGGCATCTATCTGCACGGTGGCATCTCCATCCAACTTTACCTGAAAGATGTCCATTTCGCTGACCAAAATATCGGCTTCAAACTTGTTGGGGTCGGCAAGAGTCACCGCCACCGTGCCGGTCAGTACCTCGTCACCACCCTCAACGTTTACCTTGGTGATGAAGCCGTCAAAGGGAGCAATGACCTCGGGGCTTTTCTCCAGGGCTTCCTCCAGCGCTGTCTGGGCGTCTTCCAGTCTGGCTTCGGCAAGCTCAGCCCTTAGCTCCAGTATGTCTATTTCCTCATCGTCAAAGGATGTGGCAAAGACAATATCTCCGGTAATAAGGGTAACCGTCTCCGCCTCAGCCTTATCCAGGGCAAGCTCGGCATTTTTCAGGTCTATCTCTGCCTGAAGCAGGTCACGCTCCAGGTTAACCAGTACATCATTCCACTCTGACGTGTCCAGTTTCGCCAGCAACTGTCCCTCTTCTACGGAATCGCCCTCTTCCACCAGGATTTCCGCCACCGTGATTGCTTCCACCCTTCCCGGGATATCAAAGGCGAGGTCTTCCATACGGGACAACGCCAGATTGCCGCTGGCGGTAATATCCACGGTCAAGTTCCCTCGCTGCACGGTTACGACCTGGCTCTCCGGTGCTGGCTCCGTATCCGGTTGTGGACAGCCTAATGAGAGAATGCCGACACTGCACAGCGCCAGGGCTATTATTACCACTTTTAAAACCTTCATTGTTATTCACCTATGCCTTTATTATATTATATTATTATAAACTGGCATTTAGACAAAAGCATTTCCAGCCAACAGTATGGCAAAAAATTGTTAAGAACTTGTTAAGTCGGATGGCACTTAAGGCAACTAAATCGGAATTAACAGGAAATTAACATTTCCCCTGTATTATAATGAAGCGTGATTATGAAAACAAAGTACGCCTGCGGTCTACTGGCAGTATTGCTACTTTTGGTCTGTCTTGTACCATTCCCGGCGCAGGCAGAGGTAACCGCCCTTAAATGGATCGAAGTTGATAAGCCAGGAGATTCCGGCAACGTTGTTGTCAGCCCCTCCGAGGTCAGTGAAATCGCCGTCGGCAGTAACGGCGTCCTTTACGCCGTAGACAGCGAGAACTCCAAAATCTACCGCTCACTGGACAACGGGGTAAGCTGGGAAGACATAACCGATAAATTAGCCGGTGAGGGCGCCGGCCTGCCGGCCGGTAAGATTGCCGTTGCCCCCGATAAGCCCGGTATCGTGGCTGTAGCCACTAATGATGGTAGCGGCGTCTATCTATCCACCGACGGCGGTATAAACTGGGTTGATACCGGTGTTCCCACTCTGGAGGGTGATATCCAGGCGATTGCTATCTCTAAAGAATACACCCAGGACAGCAAAAAGCTCCGGGAGATTGCTATCGGCACGGCGGACTGGGGCGATGGTGGTAATGCCACCGACGGCCAGGTCTGGGTTTATCAGATAGGAAAATCGTGGTCATCATGGCAGAACCAGGATTTGACCGTTGACCCGTCTCACATCGGCGGCGAGGTCTCGGCGCTGGCCTATTCTCCCGACTATCCCGATGACATGACCCTGCTGGTGGTGGCCTCTACCGCCAGCGATGTTGCTACTGACTATCAGGATAGGACCTGGCTGTGCCTGGGTGTGCGGGATATGTCGGACAGCACTACAATCACAATATGGAATGACCTGACCAACTATCCGGTAAAGATTTGGGACACCACTGATGGGCCTGAAGGCGCCTATGGTGATGCGGATGATGTTTCCTATATCTACTCCTCGCTGGCATTGCCAGCCAACTACTCCGGCAGTGAAGCATCAACACGGCGGCTCTTTGTCAGCTATGACCGGGAGCCGACAGACGCTGGTGATGATGTCTACTTGCTTAACGACACCGACGTAGCCCGGCTGGATGTAGATGGCGGTAGTGCTATTGATATCAGCAGTATCGCCTATCACGGGACGACCAGTTCGGGTGTGCTTCTGGCCGGCGATGTCAGCCCCACCGGTTCCAGCACCGTGCAGGTTTGGCGGACTTCATATTCATATCCCTTTTCTACCCCCCTAACCTGGGAGGAGTCTTCCGTGCCCCCCACCGGCCCGGGCAACGCCAGACTGGGCTGGAGCCCTGACGGCAAGATAGCCTACTGCGGCACCGGCCAGCTCCCCGGTGACGACTTGGACGAAAGCGCCCTCTCGGCCAGCGTTGATGACGGCGATAAGTGGCGGCAGCTGGGGCTTATAGATACGGAGATTAGACTGGCTGATGTGGTCTCAACGCCTGATAATGAAAGCCTTTTTGTGACCACCTACAGTCCATACGGCCCCGAGGGTGTCTGGCGCAGCACCAGCGACCCTTTAGGCAGGTACTGGCAGCGCCTGCTGACCCTGGATACCGACAGCGACGCCGTTATCTTAAGGTTAAGCCCCGATTACAGTGACGACGGTACCATCTACGCCGCCGAGGTGGGAGGTAACCTGATGGCGGTATCCTTCAGCGGCGGCGGCTCCTGGAGCTGGCGTAAGGCATCATCGGGAGAGCTGGTTGATATGGCGGTTGAGGATGAGGATACCGTTTATATTGCCCTGGCCGACGGCGTTATCAAGAAGAGCACCAGGGGCGGCCATACCTGGCAGAGCCAGGCGGATACCTATATTTCCGAGATAAACATGCTGGCTCTGGCCGGTGACGAGACCATTCTTATCGGCGGCAAGGACGGCAGGGTGGCCTATTCCACCGACGGCGGTGCCAGCTTTAGCCTGATCCGTGATGTCATCGGCGGCGGTACCGGCGACGTCCAGGTGGCCGCCGATGCCAGATTTGCCGAAAACGGCATCATCTATGCCGCCACCAATATTGCCGACGAGGGAATCTGGCGCTGGACTATCGGCGTTTCCGATGAGTGGGAGCAGATTGACGAATCAATTACCGAACTGGGCGGTGGACAGCGTATCGGCAGCCTGGCCGTCGGTGAGGAAGGGACTCTCTACGCCCTGAGACTGGAGCCGGACGGCGGCGTCATCCGCTCGGTGAACCCCACAGAAGCCGACCCCGAAGATGTTGAGTTTGGCCTGGTAAACAGAGCGCTGCCCGCCGGCACTAGGTTTGACCCCACGCCGCTTTTCCCCACTCTTCCCTATCTCAAGCTGGCCGGGGATATTACGCAAAACCAGCTCTGGACTATTGATACCGCCCATGAGATTATCTATCGTTTCCGGGATACTTTATGTAAACTGGGGCCGATTCCCGTAGCACCCGGGGCGGGAGATATCATAATGATTGATACTGCCGGCCATATCACCGACATCATTTTACAGTGGGAGGAGATAGCCGGGGCCAGGGAATATGAGGTAGCCATCTATGCGGATGCCGGGGCGACTCAAGAAATCTGGTCGGGAACCACCACCGGTATGGCCATAAACGCTGCCGAGGGTAATAACCCGGCACAGCTTGCCAGCGGCACCAGCTATTACTGGCGGGTCAGGGCTATCCAGCCGGTAGAGAGCCTGTGGTCTGAAATCCGGTCATTCGCCTCTCCCCTCGGCATTGAAGAGTGGTCGCCGCTGGTAGCACCTGACGGAGTATCTCCGCTGCCCGGCGCCAACAACGTGCCGATAAGGCCGGCTTTCACCTGGGAACCGGCTGACGGGGCTACCGGCTATGAGTTTGTCCTGGCTAAAGACAGCGGCTTTACCGGGGTGGTGGTTGCCCTGACCGGGGCTGACGCCCTGACCAGCGCTGCCTGGAACTGCGATATTGACCTTGAATATTCCACCAGCTACTTCTGGAAGGTGAGGGCTATCAGCATTGATAGTTATAGTGAGTGGGGGAATAACGCCTTTACCACTGAAGCCGCCCCTTCGGAAATAGTGCCGTCTCCATCCACACCCCTGGTAATCGAGCCGGCGCCGAAGGTTCCGGCCTACGTGATAGGGATAGCTATCGGCGTTGGCGCTATCCTGGTCATTGCCCTGCTGGTCTTCATCCTAAGGACGAGAAGATAAACTAAGAATCCGGCTCGGCGACGGGGACGGTGAAGGCAAAGCGGCTGCCCTTCCCCGGTTCACTCTGGACTTCTATCCTGCCGCCGTGGGCCTCCACCAGACGCCTGGCGATGGTGAGCCCCAGACCGCTGCCGCCGGTGGCTCTGGCGCGGGACTTGTCCACCCGGTAGAAGCGCTCGAAGATATTGGGCAGTTCTCTGGCAGGAATGCCCTCACCGCTGTCGGCCACGCTTATTTCTACCAGCTTGTCCAGCTGTCTGGCCGTCACTTTAATGGTATCTCCCTTGCCGGTGTGAGCCACCGCATTTTCCAGGAGATTTCGCAGCACCTCGCCGATGCGGCGCGAGTCAATATTTACCGGCGGCAGCTCTTCGGGCAGTTCCACGGCCAGCGACAGCCCTTTTGCCTTCTCCTGAGCCTCCACCGCGGCTACCGCCTGTCTGATTAGCTCCCCGATGTCCTCTGCCCGGCGCACCAGCTTCAGTTCACCGGCCTCAGCCAGGCTCAGTTCCTGCAGGTCATCAACCAGCCGTGATAGCAGCGAGGCTTCTTCGTAAAGGGAACGGATGGCTTTGGCATCCGGCTTTATCACGCCGTCACGGAGTGCCTCCAGATAACCCTGGATATTGGAGAGGGGGGTTCTGATTTCGTGGGCAACGTCAGCCACCATATTCTGCCGCAGCTTCTCGGCGCGCTCCAGGTCACCGGCCATGGAGTTGAAGGTCCGGGCCAGTTCCCCGAGTTCACTTTTGTCCTTAATCTGCACTCTCTGGGAGAAGTCCCCCCGCCCCAACCGCTTGGCAGCAGAGGTAAGGGCTTTAACCGGGGACAGGGTCCGCCGTGACAGGAAAAAGGTTAAGGCTACGGCAATAGCTACCGCCACCAGTCCCCCCCAGAGGAAGAAGCGGCCTATGGTCAGGTAAAGAATCTGCAGTGAAATGAGACCCAGCCCCGGTGACGGTTCGGGGGTGACATAAAATGTGCCAATGGCGGCTTCTTCCCACGGAAATGATATGACCCTGCCCGGCGCATCGGCCTGGTAAGGCTCTCCCAGAAGGTCTCCCTGAGAATCGGCAACCACCGCTCCCTGATTATCGGTCAGTATAATCCGCTCTCCGTGGATGTTTCCCCACTGCTCGACGAAGGGTTGAATGCCCTCCCAGTTCCCCTGCTGATAGTAGTACCGGGAAAGTTCAACCTCTATCCTGCCGACCCGCATATCCTCAGCCCTTTGTTCAAACTGGCTTATCTGACTCCGGGTTGTATGGAAAATGAAGAAGAAGGTGGCGCCGATGGTGACCACTACCACCAGGGCGAAAGCCAGCAGGAGCCGAAACTGCAAACTATGTGCCACTTCCCACCTCCGCTAGCTTGTAGCCGGCGCCGTAGACTGTCTTGATATATTCAGGGTGGCCGGGGTCTGGCTCGAGCTTTCGCCGCAGGTTGAGGACATGAACGTCAACGGTGCGGTCAAAGCCCTCAAAATCGTGGCCGAGGGCGTTTTCGATAAGCTGCGCCCGGCTGAAGACCCGGCCCGGTTCCTTAATGAGAGCCGCCAGCAGCTTGAACTCAACGGTAGTGAGATTCAAGGGCTTTCCGGCCAGAAACGCCTCGTGTTTGAGGAAGTTCGCGGTAAGCTCTCCGTGCTTAATTTCGGCCGGGCCGCGCTCTCCCGGCAAACGCCTGAGAACAGCTCGCACCCTGGCGGCCAGCTCCCTGGGGCTGAAGGGCTTGGTCACATAGTCATCAGCCCCCAGGTCCAGGCCTACCAGCTTGTCCTGGTCGGTAGTCTTGGCGGTGAGCATAATAACCGGCACATCGGATTCAGTCCTGAGGGTGCGGCAGATCTCAAGGCCGTCGATGCCGGGAAGCATCAGGTCAAGGACAATAAGGTCGGGGTGTCCCTCCCGGGCCAGGCGCAGGGCTTCGATACCATCATAGGCGGTAAGAACGCGGTAGCCGTCCCGTTTCAGGTAGAGCTTGACCAGCTCCACCGTTTTGGCGTCATCGTCAACTACCAGAACCCTTTTGCCTGCCATCCCTTACTTCCTTAAATAATTCGTCCCAGCTATCTATGTTATAACACAAATATTAAGAAATTGTTAATATAAAAAGGAGAGGGGACCAATCCCCTCTCCTGCTCGCGGTTAGCTAAATTATCTAGTATAAAGCTTTTCTGGCTATTCTGAGGCTGGCGGTTCAAAACACCCGTGGAAGCCACCACCAGGTCCGCCGAAGCCCCGCTGCATCATGCCATGACCGGGAAATCCAGGTGCAAACGGTAAGTCTTCAGGTCTTGACTGCCACCACTCCTGAAGCTCCTGAGCTTGTTCCTGGGTTATCTTACCATTGTCGACAAGGTTCTGAAGATAGTTTTGCAGGGTCTCTTCCCGCATCTCGCTCCGGGCCTGGGCAAAAGCGTTTTGCAGGTCATCAGCGTTGATGGCTGTGCCCGTGTTATCTTGGTAGATTGCACAGACTCTCTCCAGCAGAGCCGCCTGTCCGGCCCCGGGCTGATTTACATCCCCATCCCCATTTCCCTGGGCAAGGACTACCCCGCCTATACTCCCGGCCACTAATACAGCAGCCAACACTGTTATAATGATAAACTTCTTGCTTCGCCACATATCTGATTCACCTCCTTCCCATTTATATTTCTATTTAAAATTTTAGCAGCCAAATGCTAAAATCCGGTTAAGAATTGAGGCAATCAGTTCCTTTTTAAGTAAGAAGGAGAAAAACCGGGGGAGATATGTGGCGGTAACATTTGCCCGGATTGGCTATCCGAGCTAGAGCTCCCAGAAGCTGCGCAGCTCCTGGAAATTAATCAAACCGTTCTCGGCCACGTTTTCAATCTCGATTCCAGCCTCAACGGCGGCCGCCACCGGATTAAGACCGCCCAGCTGAACAATGCCAATCCGGTTAAGGGCTACCGGAATCTGGCAGATCGGCTCACTGGTATCGCCCACGGCATAGACGCCACCGATGCCGACTTCCTTAAGCAGAGATACCTTCTCCTCGAAGATTTCCCTGGACGGCGCCAGTATCGTCCTGAAAACGCCCAGTATCTTGCCACTCCCCGTCCGGGAGGCTTCGCCAACGCTGGTCATCTTAGCCCGGATAAACTGCTCGGAGGGGTCGACGGAGGTACCGGCATAGTCAATTATGGCCACAAATCGCCTCAGCTTGGAATCTCGGATTTCCAGCACGCCGCCAAACCTGAATTCCATAGGGACACCGGACTTTAGCAGCACACCGTTGGTCACCGCGCTGCAAACGGTGGCAAAGCCGATTTTGCCAGCGGGCACAACCGCTGAACCAAGCTTCTCCCCCTCCGACGCCGTGGCCACCAACTCGCTTACGCAAATCCCGGCCTTAAAGGCGTCCTTCATCGCCGAAAGCGCCTTTTTGAACTTGTCCTTAGCAACAAGAGACGTATTTATGGGCAGCTGGCCGCTGCGTTTTACCGGGTCGAAGGTGGTCTGGTAGGCCAGCATTTCCAGCTTCTCGCGCACAAAACCCAGGTGCTGGGGGGCTAAAGCTTCTTTGACCTCCTGCCGCCCTTTGGGAGTAATCATCCGCCCGTCCCGGCCGGCCGGCTGGGTATAGCCGCGCTCGTCGGCTATCCTCAGGTGATACCTCACCGCCCTCTCACTCAGGAAAACCCCCTCGTCCTCAAGCCGGCGGGCGATAGTGATTGACCCCATGGAGTCCGAGGACTCGCTTAAGATTTTCAGGATGGATATTAGCTTACCTTCGGCATCGGAGCCGACAACCTGTTCCGCCATCAGCTTTTCCATTCCCTGCTAGAGATTTTCCAGTATTATAACACGCATAACCAAGAAAACGAATAGCCTTATGAACCCTTGAAGCGGTTGGTTATAGGCAGCCTGCGGTCCCGGCCGAAGGCCCTAGGGGTTATCTTGACCCCCGGCGGTGCCTGGCGGCGCTTGTACTCGCTGGTGTCTACCAGCCGGGCCGCCCGCCTGACCACCTGCCCGTCGTTGCCCAGGGCGATAATCTGCTCCACACTCTTATCCTCCTCGACATATGCCGTAAGCACCGGGTCAAGCCGCTCGTACGAGGGCAGGGTATCGGTGTCTTTCTGCTCCGGCTTCAGCTCCGCCGACGGAGGTTTATCGATAATAGCCGCTGGTATTATTTCGGAATCGGAAAGCCGGTTCCGGTAGCCAGCCAGCTCATAGACCATGGTCTTGGGCACATCCTTTATCACGGCAAAACCGCCGGCCATGTCCCCGTACAGCGTGGTGTAGCCTGTAGCCATCTCGCTCTTGTTGCCGGTGGTCAGCACCAGCCAGCCGAACTTGTTGGACAGCGCCATCAGCAGATTCCCCCTGATGCGGGCCTGGATATTCTCCTCGGCTACATTTGGTTCCGTCCCCTTAAAGGCTCCGGCCAGCGTATCCAGATAGGCTTTAAATACCTTCTCGATGTGGATGGTCAGCAGTTTGATGCCCAGATTTTTGGCCAACAGCCCGGCATCGGAAAGGCTGCCGGGGGAAGAGTACCGGGAAGGCATGGCCACCCCGACCACGTTGGACTTGCCCAGCCCGTCAACGGCAATGGCCGCCACCAGGCTCGAATCCAGCCCCCCGGAAAGACCGATTAATACCTTCTCAAAGCCGTTCTTGCGGACATAGTCGCCGGTGCCCAGCACCAGCGCCTGGTAGACCTCACCGGGCAGGCCGCGCAGCTCAACCTGCCTGGGCGGTAGCGCTGGTTTTTCCACACTAAACGGCGCTTCGGATACCACTATTCTGGGGGTAGGCCACCCCGGTTCCCCAGCAGGCAGCGGCTCTTTGCGCCACCTGGGGTCGTGCAGACGCGTCCGGAAGACCGATTCAACATCCAGATCAGCTACCACCAGGTCTTCCTCAAACTGTTTACCCCGGGCCAGCAGCCGCCCTTTCTCATCCACCACCAGGCTACCGCCATCGAAGACCAGCTC
>Ga0315553_10000863_pt1 | contig 26208 bp, 23 predicted proteins | sample SalMarSW160140MG_FD_203099 | JGI IMG/M metagenome (GOLD analysis project Ga0315553, IMG submission 203099) | Salt marsh sediment microbial communities from the Plum Island Ecosystem LTER, Massachusetts, United States - Salt Marsh Sediment SW1601-40 ... | reverse complement strand
GCACAACATTAACGAATCCTTATCGTTAAATGGGTGGAATCTCATCAATTTTGAGTAAATGACCGGATTGAAACCACCCCCCTGACTCGGTACATAGACAAGGGTAGATATACTTTTATGATTGGAGATTGACGAAAAACCATTGATTCAAAGGAATATCAGCAGTAGGTAACCATGTAATTCAATGGAGGGATGGTGATGAACGATAATCTGGCTAACCCGGCACCGCTCGGCTTGATGGGTTTCGGTATGACGACCGTGCTACTGAATATGCACAATGCGGGATTTTACCCCCTTGATTCCATGATAGTGGCTATGGGAATATTCTATGGCGGCGTGGCCCAAGTCGTCGCGGGAATCATGGAGTGGAGGAAGAACAATACCTTCGGAACAACCGCATTTACCTCCTATGGTCTCTTCTGGATCTCCTTTGGCGGCCTCATCCTGCTTCAGAAGGGCGGATGGTGTGAAGGGCCAACCTGCATGGCGCTGGCTACGTACCTGTTTATGTGGGGCCTGTTTACGTTCTTCATGTGGATTGCCACGTGGAAACTTCATAGGGGGCTCCAGGTAGTGTTCTGTACGCTGACCATATTGTTCTGGATGCTTGCCTTACGGGATGCCTTCGGATGGGCCGGTGCCTGGGCAAAACTTACAGGGATTGAGGGCATCTTCTGCGGCTTTTCCGCGATTTACGTGGCAATGGCTCAGATCCTGAGCGATGCTTACGGCAGAACAATATTGCCGCTGGGCGAGAAGGCGGCGGCGTAACATAAGGCTTGCTACATAGATGGCAAAGGCCTAGAGCAATCCAGGCCTTTTTTCGTGCTTACAGTATATGACCAACTCGTAAAAAGTCTGAAATCTGCCTCTTTCGTCATTCTGGCGAAAGCCGGAATCCAGTAAATTCAATAGGTTCTGGATGCCGGATCCGTCATCCCGGACCCCGATCCGGGACCGGCATGACGATGATAGGACTTTTTTCGAAGCAATCAGTATATGGTTCCACGCTATGGATGCGTGATCCCTGTTGGGTGTTTTATCCATTTCTCGATCTCTTGCCGTGTCACGAAGGGCTTTTAGCTTGACTAAACAACACCCTTTCCCTATGCTCACGCCAACCTAACAACGCCGTTCCTGCATCGGAATAACCACATGAAGGGCTACCCATGATCGGTAAAGCTGGGTTGAGCAGCCTCAAGATCACCGTTTGCGCTAAAGGCTGAGTCGCGTATGAATCCCCCTATCTGGGGCAACACGGCATCTCCTTTCTCATCACCGCACAAAGAGATGGCATCCAAAGAAATGTCCTTGTCGATGTTGCCCAGAATCCCAATGCCTTGCTTGAAAATATGAAAAAGATGGGGAATGCGGTCATGCCGGGATCGTGAATATCGTCAAACAGGCGGTAGCCCTCACCGAAACGGAAAAGATTCACGGGATTATCGGGGGCTTTCACCTCATGGAGGCCCCTGCTTATTGTTTTCTTTTGACATTACCTCGATCTGCATTTAACGTAGGCCTAGTGGAATATAACAGTGACTGGATTTATCTCGTTATTGGATTATAATTCAATGAAAGAAAGGATTGGAAAAGAGAGAAAGGAATGAGGAAGGCCCTCACAGCAACAGCAATACTAATCCTTCTCGGGATTGCCTTTTACTGGACGTTCACGGATCACGGAAAGGAGACAAAGGCGAGCCCGCCGGCGAACAGGAACCAAATCGTTGGACGGGTTCCCGTTGAGGTGGTCTTGCTCGAGAGGGGCTCCCTTGATCGTCGTCTACAGCTGACCGGGACCGTTGTGCCCGAGGCACAGGTGGACGTGTTCTCGAAGGTATCCGGGATCCTCGAGGAAATCGAGGTGGAGCAGGGTGATAGGGTAAAGTCAAATCAGGTGATTGCAGTTGTTGAAAGGGAAGAGAGGGAGATAAAGCTTCAGGAGAGCAGGGCAGCCCTTGATGTGCTTCGAGCCGGATGGGCACAAATGGAGACCGGGGCCAGGCCTGAGGAGATATCTCAGGCCGAGGAACTGGTTCGCCAGACCGAGGCCCGCTGGAGGAATAGCGTTGAGAACTACAATAGGTTGAAAACGCTCAAGGAGAGGGATTTTATCTCCCAGCAGCGACTCGATGAGGCCATGCTGCAAGCGACTATCAACGAGGCGGAGCATAATTCAGCTAAGGAAAAGCTGACCTTGATGAGAAAAGGAGCAAGGCAGGAGGACCGGGATGCCCTGCTCGCCCAGATTCGTCAGGCAGAGGCAACGGTAAAGCTTGCCGAAATCAACCTAAAAAACGCAACAATACGAGCCCCCATTAGCGGCATCACAAGCGAGAGATTCCTCGATCGAGGAGCCTTTGTAACCACTACCACCCCCTTGATAAGGATCGTGGCCATGGACGTTGTCAAGGTAGTTGTGCATGTGGTCGAGGGAGAACTTGCCCAGATCAGGCCGGGATCCAACGCCGAGATCCGCGTAGATACTTACCCGGATGAGCTATTCCGGGGTTCAGTGGTCCGCATCAGCCCGACTGTGGATCCTCAGAGCAGGGCTGCCGAGGTGGAGATACTGGTAGATAATCATGATCATCGATTGAAGCCGGGGATGTTTGCCCGAGCGAGCCTCATTGTGCAACGGCGTGACGGCGTCCTCTTGCTCTCAAAGGATTCCCTTTTGAGGCAGAAAGGTACTTCAAGGGTCTTCGTCCATGATAAAGGCAAGGCATCGCTCAAAGAGATCATGCTCGGCCTTGAGGGAGAGCAGTACGTAGAGGTCCTGAGGGGATTGCAGGAGGGCGATGAGATCATCCTAGCCGGTCAGTACGAACTCACCGACGGTATGCCCGTCCATGTTATTCGGGGACACGAAAATCCATGAACCTGTCCAATCTGGCTGTCCGAAGGCCTATTACTACATCCATGTTTTTCCTGGCTCTCCTGATCTTTGGGTCTATCTCCCTACTGCGCCTTCCCATAGATATCCTGCCGGATATAACCTACCCGTCTATCACGGTCATCACCGAATACGAAGGAGCCGGGCCTCAGGAGGTAGAGAGGCTCATCACCGAGCTTATTGAAAAGAACGTCAGCACCATAGAAAACGTTAAGGACATTCGTTCAACCTCAAGTGAGGATGCTTCTAACGTTACGATCGATTTTAACTGGGGAACCAACCTGGACGAGGCGGCAAATGATATCCGGGAGAAGCTCGATCGCGTTCGCCCTTTCCTGCCCGAGGATGCAGAAGACCCTTTTCTCTATAAATATGATCCTTCAAACCGTCCCATTATCTTCTTTTCATTGAGTGGGCCTATCCATCCATCCAAGCTGAGGGATCTGGCCGATGACCGCATCAAATATGATATCGAGCAGGTTGAGGGAGTGGCAGCCGTTGATATATGGGGAGGCCTGGAGAGGGAGATCCAGGTGGAGGTTAACCGGGCAGGGCTTCGCTCCATAGGGCTTTCCATCGATGCCCTGGTCGGCATCATTAAGGGAGAAAGCCTCTCGCTTCCGGGAGGCCGCCTTGAAACCGGGAGGAGGGAATGGCTGGTCCGTCCCTTGGGGGAGTTCTCAAGCCTGGAGGATATAGAGAACATCCTCATTGCCACCAGACAGGGTGCCCCTGTCTATTTGAAGCAAGTGGCCCAGGTGAAGGACGGGTTCGTGGAACTTAGAACACACACGAGGATTAACGGCCAGCGCGGCGTGATGGTCGCTATCAGGAAGAGATCAGGAAGCAACACCGTACAAGTTTCAAACCGGCTTTTAAAGATACTCCCAAGACTCAAGAGCGAGCTTCCCGAAGGGGTAACCCTCACCCTCGTGCGCGATAGCGCGGATTTTATCAGGAAATCCATCAAACAGGTACAACAGTCAGCCCTCATAGGGGGAATCCTGGCGATAGTGGTGCTGTTTGCCTTCCTCAGAAACATCCGAAGCACGATCATTATCTCTACCTCTATACCAATCGCCATCTGGTCCACCTTCTTCCTTCTCGAGGGTATGGGGCTCACTATCAACATGATGTCCCTGGGAGGATTGGCCCTCGGGATCGGCATGATACTGGATAGCTCCATCGTGGTGCTCGAGAACATATTCCGCCACCGTGAGGAGGGAAAAGGGGCGATAGAGGGGGCCACAGAGGGGAGCGGTGAGGTGGGTATGGCCATCACAGCCTCGACGCTTACCACCATCTGCGTGTTTCTTCCCCTTCTTTTTCTGAGAGGCGTAGAGGGGGTGATGTTCAAACAAATGGCCCTCACGGTCACCTTTTCCCTGGTGGCTGCATTGGTGGTAGCCCTGAGCCTGATCCCCATGCTTTCATCACGGTTTCTGATCGTTGAGACCAAGAAGGAAGGAGCGGCTGAAACTCGTTTCTACAATGGATATCTCAAAGGGTTGGGGTGGTCCCTGAGGCACCGGAAAACGGTGATGGGGGGCTCGGTCCTTATCCTGTTTCTGGCCTTCTGGACCTTAAATCTTAAGGGTGTGGGAACAGAACTCCTTCCGGAGATCGACGAGGGAGTTATCAATGGGGACATCGAGATGCCGGTGGGAACTCGGCTCGATATCACCTCCCACGTAACAGGGAAGGTGGAGGAGGCAGTCCTTCGAGATTTTCCGGAGACTCAAAGGATGTTCTCCAGATCGGGCAGCCACTGGCGCCGGGGGGGGAGTTCTCATACGGCCTATTTCCGGGTGTACCTCATAGACAAAAAGGAGCGAAAGCGCTCAACAAAAGAAATCATTACAGAGCTAAGGCCGAAGCTCTCCGGCATTCCTGACGCCAAGCTCCGTATCTCTGAGGGCAGATCCATGTATTCGAGTTTCCTCGGCGGGGGGAGGGAAGAGAGATTTGAGATTGACCTCAAAGGGTATGACCTCGATAAGGGGAAGGCCCTCGGCGAGGAGGTCATCCGCAGGATAAAGGGGGTCGAGGGAATTATCTATCCCAGGATAAGCCTTGAGGACAATCGGCCCGAACTTCAGATAGCCATCGACCGGTCCAAGGCCGCAACATTGGGCCTTCCGGTCTCGCGAATCCTCCAGGTTATCAATACCAATATAGAAGGAACGGTGGCTTCCAAGTACCGCGAAGGGGGAGATGAGTTTGATATCCTTGTCCGCTTGCGGGAGGACGACCGTGCAGGACTGGAGGATATCCTGAACATATCCATCACAGGGCCGGCGGACAAGGAGATCCCATTAAAGGGATTTACCACCATTACAGAGGGAAAAGGTCCAACGAAAATAGATCGGAGGAATCAGGAGCGATTAATCACGGTGATGGCAGGGATTCAGGGAAGGGATCTGGGCCACATTGTTCAGGATATCAGAGAAAAGATCGCTGACGTGAGGTTGCCTCCAAACTTTCGCCTTTCTTTCGCAAGCGAGTACGAACAACAGAAAGAGGCCTTTGGTGGGCTGCTGTTCGCCATTGCCCTGGCCATCGTCCTGGTCTATATGGTGATGGCCTCCCAGTTCGAGTCCCTCACCGAGCCCTTTGTGATCATGTTCACGGTACCATTTGCCTCAATTGGGGTTATCCTCGTATTATTGCTACTCAACATGAATGTCACGATCCCCGTCTTTATCGGAGGTGTTCTTCTCATCGGCATCGTGGTGAATAACGGCATCGTGATGATAGACTACATCAACAGGCTGAGGAAAGGGGGGAACCCCCTGACAGAGGCGATTCTCATCGGCGCGAGAAGACGCCTTCGCCCGATCATGATGACCACCCTTACCACCTGCCTCGCCCTAATACCCATGGCCCTCGGGTTCGGAGAGGGGTCGGAGATGAATGCACCCATGGCTCGGGTAGTGATCGGTGGCATGCTGGTATCCGGTCTTTTCACCATCTTCTTTGTTCCCACCTTATACGCTTCCATCAAGGGGGTTGGAAGAAAAGTTTCCGTAGAAAAGAGCTAAGATCCAAACCTTGAGCTTTCTCCTCTGTCAACCCCTGCGGCTTTCCCGATGGAAGAGCCGCCTCAATGGCGAAGCTTCTTGGCCATACGCCATCAATGGATGCGGTTATGAACAGTAGAATCAACAAAATCACTGGAACGAGTGTCTTGGCCCCGAGTACGACAGAGGCCATCAGGACCAGGGCGGCGATATAGAGATTTTTCCTCTGAATGAACCATCAGGGTAGGATCGAATAACACCTCCCTAGAGAGAACCTCGGGCAGGGATCATTGTCCAAGCCCCAACGTGTCTGGCCTTGAGAAATCTATGCTTCTCTGTAAATATTGATGCAGTGAAATCCCGAGATATTCTTATCAGGTATCTTACTTTTTCTAAATTGCATATCGTTGCAAGCTGCATCAGGTTTCAAAAAACATGATTTATCTAGCATATAACTCTCTTATCACAGGTTTTGGTAAGGCTCTGGTCTCTATCAGATATCCAAACCTCCACCAGCCGTTATTATGGCGGACTGTTTGGGGTAAGAAATTCTCCTCACCTGTCTCTGGCTGCTGTGAGAGGAATGCAAAGCACTCATTGTCCGTGACGCCGGGAAAGTCCTTCATTTATTGCTTCAAGGAACGTTAAGCAATCTCTGCACGAGCATCGCCCATTGTTCATTTTTTGGTGCTTACAGTTATTAAACATAGTCAACTACGTCCTGGAATTCAGAAAGAAGCAAGACGAGTTTTCCTGATTGTCGATAATGGATCTGCTCATCGCTGCTTGAAATCCGTCGGTTCCGCGATGAACCAGCGAAGTTCTTTGTCGAGGGAGGACAGCTCGGTTAAGTTGATCCGGAAGCCGGCCTGGGCCAAGGCGTGAGCGACCTCATCTGCCGATCGGAAACGGGCGTCTAGGCCCTTGAAACGCAGGCGGGTGTCCTCCAGCCAACGTTCGAAGGACGGACGCTCTTTTGACGGAATAGTGCAGCGGAGGATAAGGACGCTTTTCCCCCCAGGCAGCATCCGATCGCGAAGGCGCCCCAAGGTGAGCTGCAGGTCCTCATCGGAGAGCATGTGAATCATGTCGAGGAGGAGTGCCGTATCTGCCCTCTCGGGGATTTCGGGGATTGCAGGGGCGTGACCGACTTGAATGACGCCGCGATCGCCCACGACGTGGCCGGCAAAATGGACTCGGCGCCGGTCGGGATCGATGCCGAAGACTCGCGCCGCCGGATAAAGGGCAAGGAGCCAAGCGGCGGGGACGCCGAAACCGCAGCCTATATCCAGGATTATCCGGGGCTTTCCGACAAATTCCGCTAGACGGGGGAACATGGGGTCGAGGAGGATTTTAAACCGCACGAAAATGCGGGTATAGGCTTCCATGTGTCGATAGCGTTTTAAAACGCGCTGAAAATGTTCCTTTGATCCTGCCATGACGGCCCCCTGAGGCCAGGGTACTGTAGCAAAAATACGTTTGGCGATGGGCGGGACGATTGCGACTGCTCCTAGGAAGGAATACCCGATCCCCAGAAGCAGGGTTAGTCCGATGGTCTTCAGCATGACGTGCGTCGCCAGGGATAACACACCGAAAGCCAGAAAAGTTGTGGCAAAGGATAGGAATATGGATGTCCGGATCAGCGCCAGGGACGGGTGGTCATCGTCCATGTAGCGCTGCCAGGAAACGACCAGATAGAGGGCGTAATCCGTTCCCATGCCGATAACGACGGCGGCAATCATGATGACCGGGATGCCGAGAGGCGCCCCCAGGAGGTTCAAGGTGCCTAGGGTACAAACCAGGGCAAAAACCGTGGGCGCTAGAGCGATGAGCATCAGGGGAATGTCCAGGAGGTATAAAAAAACGATGACAAAGGTCAGAAGGCCAACGATGAGAGCCACCTTGATGAATCCGTCCATTATGATGCCGCCGAGGCGTTCTCCGAAGAACGCCGGATCAAAGATCTTAGCCGACCCTTCTACCGCCAGATGCTTGTAGAAAGTTTCGCTGTGATAATGCTGTCCCGCCGTGAGAGTGGAGAACATCCGCCAGCCCTTTCCTTCCTTGTCTTGCACAATGCCCATAAGCGGATACAAGGCCTGGGGTATATCTGGCGCAACAGCCTCTTGCGTCTTTATCTGCGCAGAGAAAGGCGCAAAAGCCCCGGCGGCGAATCCGGCCTCGCGGGACGCAAGCGTAAGGTTTCTCTCCAGTGAGTCAATCCGCTCCGGTGTCCAAAAGGAGCGCCATGCGGCAAAATTCTGTTCAGCCCTTTGCCTGCCCGGAAAAACCATGGGGGGCAGGAAGGCCGCGGAGATCACGCCCTTGGTTATCGCGTTTTCAATCAGGGCTGTCAGCTTGTCCCCTTTTTGCCTGATGTCCGAAAGCGTCCTGCCTTCCCCCACAACATAAACCCGGCTAAGGAAATTGCCCCAGATATTCCTGATCAGCTCTTCCGCCGCCGCTGTTTCTGGAGAAATAGAATTCATGGCGTTGAGATCGACATGAAAGGCGGGTTTAGCGAAGAAAAGCATCACCACAAACAAGGCCAGGGCCGCCCAGGCCTTCCTCGGCGCCGTTGCAGACGTTAACATTTTTACCACTTTCCGGAAGGGTGCAAAACCTTCGCGACGGGCAGGGGGCATTCTTGGAAAAACAAAAGGATAGACGGCATGAACGAAAATAAAGGTAAATAAAACGCCCATGGCGGCAAAGACGCCGAGCTGCGTCAGAGCGGGAAATCCGCTCAAAAAAAGGAAGGTAAAACTGACTGCCGAGGTTAGCATGGCCAGCATGCCTAGGGTCCAAACCTCGCGTGAGGTATCCAGACCATGCGTTTCGTAGGGACGATCCAGAAAAAGGAGGTAGGCGATGCCGTAGTCAACGGTAAAGGAAATGATGGCACCGCCGAAGCCGATAGCCAGTATGGAGATGCCTTTCTCAAAAAAGGAATAAACGAAAAGCGCCATGATGGTCCCCGCCAGGGCTGGCAATAATGCCAGCATGCCGATGAACGGCCGGGGAAAGCCAACGATGAGCAGCAGACAAATTGCCAGGGTGGAAAAAAGCATTGCCCTCTGGGTGTCGCTCTTGGCGGCTATTTCATTGTCCAGGGCAGCTCGGTAGGCACCCATGGGTGTTAGGGAAAAGGAGACGCCTTTTGCCGCATAGATTTTCTCAAGATCGGCGGAGATAGCAGTGAATAGCCGGGCTGCCTGATGCGCAAAGGGAGGGACAATGATCTGGGTTGCCGGTTCGGCCATCAGCAGGGTATGCTGCCCGTCGGCGGAAACAAGGCGCCCTCTTTGAATTTTAATCCCCCTGCCGGGGGCGAGAGGGGCCAGGCGGGCAAGGACGAGGTTTCGCAGCCCCAGGGGATCGCGGGCGATGAGATCGGCCTGACCGATGCCCTCAAAGTTTTGGAGATGATTGACCAGACCTTTAAGGTGTATCTGCATGTGCCGGAAATCAAGGAGCATTTTGACGCGCGTATCTAACTCCTTGGCTGTGAACAGGACGGGAAGATGCTGCGAAATGACCGTCACCAGTTCAGGGTAATGCTGGAATGCCTCATCCATCCCGACTTGCCGGAATAGGCCGCTTTCCCGAAGCCTTTTTTCCACTAGGGAAGCCCCTCCCAGCAAATGTCCCATATCGTGGGGCCAGCAACTGAGGTCGACGACGATCCGATTCTGGAGGGGATGATGGGAGATGACGTAACGCGCGTCGGCGATGACCGGGTCATTGCCGGGCAGTGTATTGATGATATTCGTCTCAATCGTGAGGCGTTGTTGCGTGATCCATGCAAGGGCAATGATAGCCAAGGCGACAATGATCACAAAGGGCCAGCGGAGGGGATAGCGCTTCAATTTAGCAAATCTCTTCAATCGTCGGCCCGCCTCCCCACATGTACCGTCAATCCTAGGGCTTCTCGGTAGCGTGTCTCCAGCATGTAGGCATACTGCCGCTCTTTACCGTATTCGGGAGGTGCCATGGGCTCCCAAAATTCCAATTGAATAGAGGATGTTTCAAAGGGAGGATAGCGCCACTTGCCCCCATGGGTGAAAAAGGGCGGATCGTTTCTAATGAGCACCGGCTGGATCGGCACGTTCGCCATCCGGGCCAGCCTGAACAGACCATGCTTGAATGGGCGGAGCTCGCCTTTGGGTGAGCGGGTGCCCTCCGGGAAAATCAGGAATTTATAGCCCGTCTGCATCATGTCTCTGGCTTCCAGAAGTGTGGCAACGGGGCTCATATTGTCTGCCTTCTGGGCGGGGATGTAGCCGGATAGTTTAAAAATCTTACCCAGAGGTAAATCAACAGCCAAGCTGCTTTTGACTATCATGGAAAGCACGGGGATGCGGCGAATGAGATAAAGGACGTCGAATAGTCCGGGGTGATTGGCGACAATCAAGGAGGGACCCGGATAAAGACTGCCGATGGGCGCCTTTTCACAAAGAAGGCCGAATACTTTGAGCAGGAAAAGCCAAATTCCGAACAGGAAGCTGTGGACGCTCTGCATCATGTAGGGCTGGGGTCCGGTTATCAAGGACAGCAGCCATAAAACCGGAAAAACAAAAACCAGTTCCAACAAAATGCCCGCAAAAAATAGGCCGAAGAGGGCCAACATGACAACGCCCTTGATACGGCGAACAAACCTTACCCACATGCCAAATCTGCCTCGTTAGAGGGATAGGGTTTTTTGGGGTAAAAAAGCAATAGCCCATGTACCCGGCCCCATATGAACGCTAGACGTGAGCGATATCTGCTGAAAAATGATGCGTGCCTGAGGATACCGATTCCTGATGGGGCCTTCGACCTGGTCCTTCAGCCAGTCTATGTTATCCGTATATTCCAGCATGACGATGGCATCGGTGTAATTGGTCATAAACGCATCCAGGTGTTTAAAGGCAAAGGTTAACTGATCCTTGGCGTTTCTGGCGATGCCCGCCTTGATGGCGCCATGAGGCATTGGGGTGACTATGGGCTTGATATGCAACATATCGCCGAAAAACGCGCCCGTTTTGGACATGCGCCCGCCGGCGACGAGATACTGAAGCTTTTCTAAAAAAATATACTCCTCACATTGTTCGACAGCCTGTTTAGCATAACAGATAACCGCATCGGGATCATCAGTTTCCAGGCTGAACTCAGCTACGGCGCGCGCTGCAAGCCCCAGCTTCCCGGAGGCGATGCCAGTGTCTATGACTGTCAGCCTCCCTTCGGGGTCATGTTCTTTTTTCCAATCCATAACGACGTCGTGATTTCCTGTATAAACCGAGCCCACGCAGAGATACAGGACGCGGGGGAAAAGGCTTAAAACCTTTTGATACTGTTGATACTGTTCAAAGGTCGAAGCCCGCGACGTGGATGCCTTAACCCCCTGGCGCATGGCCGCCAGTACGTTGAGGGGATTGTGATAGGTTTCGGGCAGGCACAAATCGCCGACGGTGATATAGCTATCCAGCAGCGTGACATTAAGTTCACGGGCGTCGTCCCTTGTCATGGAGCCGGCGGCATCGGTCATTATATGGATCGCCTGCTTGCGCTCCCCGCGAGAGAAACGGCGGGCCTGCTCGGCCATATCTTCTTCCGCCCAGGCCACAATATTGCCCAGCTCCTCCAGCTGCTTTTTGGCCTCTCGGGTATTTCCGGCGTGAAAGTGCAGTTTCAGATATTCGCCGTCCTCGATCATCACGACGGATTCGCCGAGTGCAGACAACTCGGAGGAGGCTCCTTTAATCGCTTCTCTCTTAACAATGGTATCCACACAAAAGCCTTCCGCCTGCGTATCGGAGGGAACCGCCGGTTTGAGGAATTCTTTGAATTTTCCGCTTAGGCTGTCTGGAACCGGATCCCGACCGGCCAGATATTTCAGGCTGGAATCGAAAAAGATAAACATGCCCAGAGCACCGGCATCCACAACGCCGGCTTTTTTGATTTCCGGAAGACCCGTGGATGTTTTCTTTACCGCCTCTTCCAGGTCAATCATGACCTTGTCCAGCCACAGCCCTGCAGGGTCCTGGGGATTTTTTTGCAACGAGTTAACGAGAACATCGAAAAACTCAAGGATGGTGCCAGGTTTGGGATCGGGTACGGCCTGGTATGCCAAATCGCGTCCTTTGCGGCAGGGAATTGCCAGATCGGTCATCTCTTGGATGGTAAGAAAGCCGGACATGAAGCACGCCACTATATTGCCGGAATTTCCCCGTGCCTTCATCATCAAGGCCCTGGTGAGATCGGGCAGAGCGGCGATTTTCTGCTTGAAAGGCGCCAGACTGATAACCAAATTGCGGCCCGTGTCGCCGTCCGGCACGGGAAAGACGTTTATCCTGTCCAGGATATCCGCCCAGGCCACAACCTTTTCACTACCCAAAGCCAGGGCTTCCATTAAATGATCCTGCATCATCAACTATCCCTCATTCATTTCAGCGTCCAAAAAGATAGATTCAAATACATGCCATTGATAGGGGTATTTTCCCACAGCCTCCTCCAGATTTGAAGCGTAAATTTGCGCCGACTCTTGGATGGCGTCGTTCCTTTTTTCTCTCGATGCCGCCTTTACATATCTCGGCGGAAAGATTTGGAACTTGTATTTACCTCTGCCGAGACGGAAAGTGAACAATGTTAAGACCGGCGCACCGGACACCAAAGCCAGTGTGTGGGGTCCTGCGGGCAAAAACATATGGCGGCCAAAGAAGTTAGCCGTAAGGCGAGAGCCCAGATCCGTCCAGCCGATGTCGCCGGCAATACACAAAAAGCCCCCGCCACGGATAAATTTCAGGGCTTCTATACCCGTAAAAAGGGATTCCGGATCTCCCGGTTGTGAGACAAGGATTTTCAGGCCGTCGTACTCAAGTTCTTCGCGGTTCTTATGGGCAACGACCTTGGCCTCCCGTTCGCCCATGATGAGCATCACCTTAAAACCACTCCGCCGAAAGACCCGGGCGGCGATGCCCCAATTACCAATGTGCGATATGATGATGATCCCGCCCTTTCCGGCTTGGGCTGCCTCCTCTATATGAAAGTGGCCTTCGTTCGTATAATTCAAGGAACTGCCGAAAGAAAAGGCCATTTCGTCGCATTCGCTTTGCGCCTCATCGTGGAACTGCCGCCAGACGCAGTTCAGATGAAACAGGTGGCTCCTGTCGTTAAAAACCGTTCGATAAAAGGCAAGACTGGCACGCACGCGGTTGGGAGCAAAAAAGAAATAGCCTGCCGCAATAAGCCAGGCCACAAGCCGCACGACCCACATGCCAAAATTGCGCCCGAACCAGTACAAGAAACTGTTTGCCAGTTTTTTCACTTGATACCACATGGCAGGGATATCATCAGAAATGAATTCATTTGTCCAGCGGATAATTGTTTAATGGGTAATTATTTCTTTGATTTAAAAAATCCTTTTGAGTAAGATCGCTCTACACGTTTTTCCGTTACAAAAGATACCCGAAAGATACGGGCTATTTGTTTGATATTTGGGGGGAAGGTGTTGGTGCTGACCCATGAGACGTTTGCTTATCTTATATACAGGCATGGCACTGGCAATCTCTTTTCTGTCCGCTGATTGCTTAGCCGCCGGTTTTACAAGAGAAGCCATTGAGTTTGAGGCCAGGTCGCTTATGAACCGGATGGAGATCACCCGAGACGTGAGCTATGAACTGAAAAAAAGGCTAAAAGCTGCGCTGGAAGACTCTGCCCTGAGTGAGGTCATAGATGCCAGGGGTGTCTGCGCGGTTTTCGCGTACTCTTCCGGCGAAGGAGGGGTTTTTGTGAAATATATGGAGGGCGACGGGTTAATAAGTTTCATCGGCGGCCGTCAGGCAGCCCCTGTTTCGCTGCGCAGCCTGGGTATCGGCGCCATGATCGGTGGATCCGCGCAGTGGGGGATCGGCCTGGTAATCGGCCGGGTTGATGAACAAGACTTCGGCGGCCGCTACAAGGGCGGTGTAAGAACCGCAACGGCGGGGGAGGCTGCAACAAAGGCTATGATTTATTTTTCCCGTACCAGAGGAGAAGAAACCCAAGAAATCTATGTCATTTCCACGGGACGAGGTCTGTCTGCGGATGTCGGCGGCGTGATCATTAGCATCACCCCGTCCTGGTAAACCTTTGTGCACGGTATCTTACGGTTATCTTATTGATGTTGCTGTCGGAAAGAGGATCGATGCGTCTACTGCAACTATAACAAATCATAGCAATTCCATCTTGCCTGAGGAAGGGGCCATTAAGCTTGCATTGTCGAGTCAGTCAACCGAAAGCACGATTAATAAAAACCATCGTCATTGTCTCTTGTCTAGCCATGATCTTGATGGCTATCTATTCAGGGAACCATTGTCAAACGTCAGCCAATGCAGCTGTTAAGGGCGATTCTATAAATACCAAGAAAACGGTCCTGTTAAAAGAAAACGGAGCTGATAGGGAACGAACGGCGCGCTTCTATGATGCCTTGGAACGTCTGATGGACCGGTTCGGTGAAGAGCACGCCCTCTGGCCGGACAATGAGGATAAGCGCCTCATTGAGAAGTTCCTTAACAAAAAGGATGCATTAACCCTCAACAACTGTGTTTTTGGCAGGAACCTCCTGGGTCTGGGTATCGGAGAGACATCGAAAGACGCCGCAGAAGCGCTGAAACAAGGGGCGGTGGACGCCTGGGGAAACCCATACAGTTTGATTTTGACAGGCAGCAAAGAGGCGCCGAAGATATTTGAAACTCTATATGCCATTGGCGTTAATCGCGGTGTACCCCTCTTCAACAGAGATATTAGTGCAAAGGTCTTTGTGTTTCTCAAGGCCGATCTGCACAGCATGTTTGCCGATGTTTTTAAGAATTTTAACGGTACGTCCGTTTTGATCATGGTGCGTGATATTCACATCCTGGGCGCCCCCGGCTCTACAGAAACCGAGTATGACGAGAAGCTCAAACCCGCTCTCTGCGCTGCCGATTGTTTTAACGCAACTGTTTATATCGGTGAAAATGACCCGGTGACGGCTATTATTCCTGAAAGCTTCAGGGATAAGGTGTATTCTATTTTTGGATTCGTTATTCCCAAGTTCAGGGGGAAAGGACGAGAATCCGATGAATGTGAAAATAAAGAGCCTCCGGCCGTGAGGGTGTTTCGTCTCAAGGACTGCAGCCATGATATACCTCAATATCATCTGGGTATGAGGAAATACGGTACGACGATGCTAAAAAGTAAAAATGTCGCACCCTGAAAAGTCGCCCGAAGAACGCCGGGCCCCTTGCTTTATGGTATGCAATGTGGCATATGGAAAAATATCCAAGGGGCACGGTTCAAATAAATAGTAAATGTTGACGAGATTGGAAAGTCATGGACAATAATGGGAGTGCAATTGTACAGCTCGAGTGTCGTTTTGTGACGTGGACATGTTCCAGATCGTCTGGCACGGCAACTATTTGAAATATTTCGACCTTGCCCGGCAGGCGCTGTTTTTCAAATGCGGCCTCGACATGCCCCACACCAGTGAAAAACACTACATATTTCCGGTGATCCGTACCAACGTTAAATACGTTTACCCGCTTAAGTTCAACGACGAATTCATCTGCACGGCGGAAACTAGGGCGGCAAAGGTGAAACTGGTCATCGATTTCGAGATAAGATTGCTGGGAGACGGCCGCTTGTGCGCGACAGGGCGAAACGAACACGCGGCTGTCAGAATGCCGGAGATGGAAATGGAATTCAGCATACTGGAAGACGTAGAAAAGGCATTATAGTCCATCAAACAGGTGAAGCAAGAAGCGCACATCGTTAAAAAATAGATGATAGAAAAAGGTCATTTGAGAATATGGGCGATAAGCTGCGGGTGGTCGTAACAGGGATAGGCCTGAGAACGCCTATCGGCAACACGGTTAAAAATGTGGCGGATGCACTGAAAACAGGGAGAAGCGGTATCCGGTATATGCCTGATTGGGAACATATTGAGCGCATGCGAACGAAAGTGGCTGGTGTTTGCGATATTGAAGGTAAAGAAGCATCCATTCCCAGACACTTCCGTCGCAGCATGGGTCGTGTGGCGATACTGGCCGCTCTTGCGACCATGGATGCGGTTAAAGATTCGGGCATCGGCGAATACGAAATTGCATCTCCTGCATGCGGTGTTTCTTTCGGATCGACGGCGGGCAGCACGAGCGAACAAGTCGTGCAAATGGGGCGCATATTGCAAAATCAAAGTCTCGCCGGTTTTCCTTCCTCTTCCTATTTGAAGTGCATGAGCCACACCTGCGCCAGCAACCTAGCCACCATGTTTCATTGCCGGGGGCCGTTTATTGCCTCCTGTACGGCCTGCGTGTCCGGTTCTCAGGGCATCGGGTTCGGCTATGAAGCCATCTCCCGCGGGAAAGCCCATATCATGATCGCCGGCGGTGCGGAAGAAATGTATTTCATGCACGGCGCCATCTTCGATGTTCTCATGGCGACCTCCAGCAACTTTAACGGCCGTCCCCAAGAAACGCCCAGGCCGTTCGATGTCGCAAGAGACGGCCTGGTTGTCTCGGAAGGCGCCGGATGCCTTATATTGGAGGAATATCAGCACGCCCGAAAGCGGAGTGCGAATATCTATGCCGAGATTTTGGGATACTGGACGAATTCAAGCGGCATGCACTTGACCGACTCCGACCCGGAGAGCTTGGAGGAATGCATGCGTGCGGCGCTTAAAGATGCAGGCGTCCGGGCGGAAGATGTGGAACATGTCTGCGCCCATGCCACGGCTACGAAAGGCGGGGATAAAGCGGAAGCCATAGCGACGCAACGCGTTTACGGATCAAAGACGCCGGTGACAGCCCTTAAGGGTAATACAGGTCATACCTTAGGGGCGAGCGGTGCCATCGAGGCCATCTGCGCCATCCTCATGGGCCGGGAAGGGTTCATGTCTCACACGTTAAATCTCGTGGAACCGGACCCTGATTTTCCCTCTCTGTACCACATCATGAAAGAACCGCTGGATAAGGGATTTTCCCTAGGGGTAAACAACAACTTCGCCTTCGGAGGCGTCAACACCTCTCTGGTGATCAAAAACTTCCTGCCCTGAAAGAAATCTACAACTTATTGAAGGATATCTCTATTTTCATTTCATTGATAAAGAACAGAAAGCAATCCGTTTTTTTATTTTTATTACGAACTGTTCTTGGGCACCCGCAGCTTTCGGGGTAAAAGCAGCCTTTTTGTGAGCAGGCGGCTGAAGACGGCGGTGTTGCGCCAAAAGTCCATACCCGGTTGAAAATAGGAAATGCGATGACCGGTCAGGCGATATTGGGTCGATATATCGACTTCAATGATGTTCATTTTCGCCCAGGCGGCGAGGACAAGCACTTCCACCTCGAACTGAAATCGCCGGCCACGGGGATTCAGCCACAAGACCTCAGGAAGGGGATAAAGGCGAAAGCCGCTTTGCGTATCGGACAGAATCATACCGCTACAGGCCCAGACCCAGAAATTGGAAAACCCGCGGCCCCACCGGCTTGTCCAGGGTGCGCCTTTTTCCAGCATGTGTGTGCGCCTGCCCACGATGAACGGTCTGGCGCCGGTAGGGACAGCCTTGATGAGCGCAAGGGCGTCGGTGGGATCGTGCTGGCCGTCGGCGTCGAGGGTGATTACCCAATCGGCGAGAGGTGCGGCGGCCGCAAATCCTGTCATGAGGGCGGCGCCCTTGCCCTGGTTGACGGCGTGGCGGATTACAATTATACCGCTTAAGCCTTCGAGCACTTTAGGTGTAGCGTCTGTGGAACCGTCGTCGATAACAAATAGGGGGCGCTTGAAGGCAAGGACCTTGCCGATCACGGTGCCAATGGCCTCAGCATGATTATAAACAGGGATTATGAAGACAGTCCGAGATAAAACAGCGGCGGCGTTAGTAGGCAGTGATGTCGTCGCCCCTGTAACGTCTCCGAATGTGGGGGCCGCGTCACCCCTGGAGCTCTCATGTATTGAATGGTCGATAATCGGCTTTAAGGGCGTTGGCCCATCCATATCATTGCTTAGCCGCCATTTCGGCTGCGGCCTTGAAATATGCGTTCTTGAATTCCGGATCGGTCAGGATCGTTTCGATCAGCCTATTTGTCATGTCGTAGGCTCGCTTTTCCAGGTTTTCCGGTGTACGCTGTTTTTCACCCAGTGGTTCGGCGACAACGGAGTATGTTTTGATGAAAACAAGGTTGCCAAATTTCTGGAGATTCACCTCGCCCTCAAACCGGTCATCCGTGATGGACTTCAAGGTCATCCACATGGCCGGAGCTTGGGAATCCGGTCTGTCCACGTTCGATACTTCCATGCCCAGATTCATCATGGCCTTCTGAAAAGAATACCAGAAGTAATTATGAATCAGGGAATCGCCTCCGTAAGTGAATTTTTTATCAGGGCTGTAATAATACCAGATGGTGGTGTTTTGGGCCTGATTGTTAAAATTCATGAGATAAATTTTCTTTCCCTTGTAAACGCTTAAGCCCCCGCTTAACGCCGGGGAATATCTCTTGAGCTCGATCTTTGTCCCCTCCAAGCCGACGGAGCATGCGCAAAGAAGACCGCACAACAGTAAAATCGCCGAGATTGCAAAATATTTTAACCGCAGCATAGCCTTTACCTCCTGATCATAGGATATAGGAGCGAGGGTTAAAAGCCGATGAATTGTAACAGGTAAATAGTGAAGAGCCTCAAGCTTGATGCCTTTGCAAAAAGCCGATTAAGTCTCTGAATCGTCATTCCGGCAAAAGTCGGAATCCAGAAAACTTGAATAATTAAAAACCACCTGGGCGCCGGTTTTCACCGGTGTGACGATTTGCGGGCTGATTACAAGACGATGACGTTTGATAAAACGGGTCACCAATTACAATCTATTCGTGCCTCGCGCCTTATTCTTGTTTATCTTCTACTGAGGATTGTTGAAAAGTCAACAGTTATTTTCTCTGTTATTTTCTCTGCTTGCGATTGCAGGCTTTCCGGTGATATAGAAGACGCAACGGATCATGTTGGAGGAAATCAATCTTTTCCAAAATTCAAATCGTCAAGGAGAAATACAGTCCATTGAGCCGGTTTTATTGGTCGTCGATCGCCTTTCTTTTATCAGCGGGGATATCCTTTCTGACATTTTCGGGCATTGCGAGAACCGCCATCATGGTGTCCCTGCTTTTGGCCTATCTCGTTGTTTTTAGCCTGGGTGTATTCGTTTTGCGCTTGAACTTCTTTTGCCGTACCATCTGCCGGGGAAAAACAGGCGGCATGCTGGTTTCTCTCACCTTTGACGACGGTCCCGATCCGGTGACAACCCCGGCCGTTTTAGATGTTCTCGCTAAATACGGCCTGAATGCTGCTTTCTTCTGTGTCGGTGAAAAAGCGGCGCGATACCCACCAATCGCCCGGCGCATAGAGGATGAGGGACACGTTATTGCCAACCATACCTATCATCATTTCTGGTGGACGAATTTTTTGGGATCGAAGGGTTTAACTAGGGAAATGGCAGAAACCCAGGAAACGATTCAGGGCGCCACGGGGAAAATCCCCGCATTTTTCAGGCCCCCCATGGGTTTAACCAACCCCCACATGGCAAAGGCCCTTCATCACAACGGTCTGACCTGCGTCGGCTGGGACGTGCGCACCTTCGATACAGGGCGGACAAATAAGCAGGTCCTCGACACCATAGCTCGCAAAACTAGGGGCGGATCAATTATTCTCCTCCATGACACGTCGCGATCTCCCGGGGACATGACCGAACTCCTTCAGGACGTTATCGCAGTCTTGAAGAACAGGGGTTTTACTTTTTCTGCTCTTGACGACCTCTTGCGGATTGAGCCGTATCAGGAAAATAAAGATGCGAAACTAAAAAGGGTGCCCGCAAGGATAGTGGTGCGCCTGACCGGCTGGCTGGCACAGACAGGATTTATCCGGAAAGCCCTTGCTGATGACGTAACACTCGATTTCTTAAAACAGCGTCCTACGCCTAAATTTATCATCGGTATTTCCCTGGTGGGCATCAGTTACGGTATCGGTTGGCCCGCCGTGGCTTTTTTCACATTTCTGGCCATCTATCTGAATATGAAGCTAATCGCTCTTTTGGGCCTAGTCAGTTACATTTTTTCGCACCTTGTTTTTTTTGCCGGGGCGGCGCTAGCCGGTGTGGAAGGTATCAGATACGGACGCATTTTCATGCACTGGGTCATGCACAAGTTCGCATTGTGGTTGACGAAGAAGGCTTCGCCGGATATGGGGGAAGGTGCCAACGACTAAAAAAAGCGGCGAAAATGATATTATAGAAAAAAGTTGGATTTTGCTTCAACATATCATTCCCGCGAAGGCGGGAATTCAGGGTTTAACTGACTAGATCCCGGATCAAGTCCGGGATGACAGGAAGTTTATTTTCTTCGGTTAATAAAAAAGAGAGTTTTTAAATTTTTTATTTACCTGTCTTGGAGGACGTATTGTTAATGGAAAAACTGAAAATCATGATCTGGCTTCTGTCTCTTGCTTATTTGGCAGGGTCCGTCAATTTTTCCATTATGCTCTTTAAAGTTTTCGGCAAGGAAGACCCGCGAAAAAACTTTAGCGGGAACGCCGGAACGGCAAACGTCATCAGGCAATCGGGCTATGTCTGGGGCATTCTTATCCTTCTTCTGGATGTAGGCCGAGCGGCCCTCATCGCCTTCCTTGCTGATATGCTCCTGAAAGATGCCCTCACCGTCTGGGTGGGTTTATTCTTACTCATCGGCAACCGCTATCCCGTATTTCACAATTTCAAAGGCGGCAAAGGGGTGGCGACCTACCTCGGCTTTACCGCCGCCGTCGCCCCAGTCTTTGCTGCCGCTGCCTGCCTCACCTGGGTTGTGGTTTATGCCGTCGCACGCATCACTTTCATTGGGTCCCTTTTTATGATCGCCGTCATGGGCACGGGCATCATGCAGCGTTATCATTGGGAAGCCTGCGCCCTGACCGGCACGATCTTACACCTATCGCTCATCATCTATGCCCATCGTTCGAATATTACAGCTTATCTGGCCTCCAGAAAAAATAAGATTCATCCGTTTCTCACGTAGTTGGGTGTACAGTAATGATCTTTTATGGAATTCTCCCCAATTGTGACACAGTTTCTTCGCCGGACTACCGGATATTTTGTGAGTTCATTAAACTTGACAAAAAAGAATTTACACTGTTAGATAAAACTTTATGTAGCATAATGCTGAAAAATGCGGCGTTTTTATAGGGGGTATCTATTTTGCCCGTTGAGATAAAAGATGAAGACATTTTAAAAACCGTCACGAAGTACCTGGTCCAGGATTTTGAAATTCCGGAGGAAAAGATACACCCGGATGCCAATTTATTTACCGATCTGGGCTTAGACAGTGTCGACGCCCTAGACTGGTTCGCCACGATGGAGGGGGAAATCAAATTGGCCATCGTTGAGGCAGAAGTTAAAAAAATTTACACAATAAGCGACGTAGTAGCGTATGTCAAAAGAAACCGACCAGCTGGTGCATGAAAAGGTTTTGCAGAGCCAACTGCCCATTTTTGACCTTATGAAAAAAGCCGGTCGTATTAAGGCCAAGGCCCTATTTCCTCCCGACGCCGTGTGGTTTCAGGGCCACTTTCCCGCTATCGGCATCCTGCCCTGTGTCACCGTAACCGCCCTGGCCGTGGAACCTCTGCTAAGGCATTCGCAGGCCATGGGGCGCCTGCTTAAAATTGTCGGTTTTTCCAGGGTACGGATCAAGATGCTGACTTTTCCGGATGAATTGCTTTCGATTTCTATAGAAGAGATGCCGCCGGCCAAAGAGGCGAAGCTTGCCTTTGAAATAGCCTGTGGGGACGACAAAATCTGCCAAGGAAGAGCGCTGGTGACGGAAAAATAAATGTGATAGATAAAGAAAGAAAATGCTCGAACTTTTAGATGCATTGAAAAAGAAGATCGTCTCCGAGCTTGGGCTGACGGATATAAGACCTGAAGATATTAGAGACGATGAGACGTTCTTTCAGAACGGATTAGGGTTGACTTCCGTCGACCTACTTTTGCTGATCGCCGTTCTGGATTACGATTACGGTATCCTTATCGACAACAAGCAACTCGGCGAAAAGGTTTTCCAAAATTTAACGACCCTGGCCGAATACATCATGCAAAACAGGAGAAGGCAAGATGACCGGCAAGCCCTGGCTGAAAAGCTATGAACCGCATGTCCCTGCGCATATCGACTATCCGCCGATTACGATCCCGCAGTTCCTGCTTGATACAAGCATAGATTATCCTCAATACATCGCCACAACCTTCAATGACACTGATATTACGTACGGCGAGTTGAATGCTAAGGTAAACGGGATAGCCCACGCCCTTACGGCACTGGACGTCAAGAAAGGCGACCGCTGCGCCTTGTTTTTGCCCAACACGCCCACCTACGTCATGGCTTATTATGCCATCCTTAAGATCGGCGCTGTCGTCGTGAACATCAATGTGGGAATCCAGGGGGAGGAACTTGCCGATTTGCTCCGAACATCGGAAGCGACGGTGATGATCTCCCTCGATGTTTTTATCCAGAACATCTACAAGACAATAAAAAAGACGCCGCTCAGAACGATCATCATCTATTCCGTCTTCGGCTTGGAGCAGAAGATGAAATTCGACGGCGTGCCGCACCCCCTCATTTTTAACGACCTTGTGGCCGTCCATCCGGCAGGGGAACCTGCTTGGGCTTGCCAGCCCGAGGATCTGGCCGTTCTCCAGTTCACTAGCGGCGCGACGGGAAGTCCCAAGGCGGCCATGCTGACCCATAAAAATATCGTAGCCAACATCATGCAGACCGTCTCCTGGGTCAACATTGCCGAAGCGGGCAACGACGCCGTTTTGTGCATTATTCCTTTCTTTCATGTCTTCGGCATGAATGCCTGCCTGAACCTCGCGGTGCGGAAAGGGTACCGCATGATCCTGATGCCGCGCTTTGACTGGCTCGACATGATCCCGCTTTTTGCCATGATAGAAAAATACTCACCCATATATCTACCTGCAGTGCCGAGTCTCTGGACAGCGCTTATGATGTCGCCCCGTGCAACGAGGGAGCTATTTTCACCCCTACTTATGGCCGTTAGCGGAGGGGCGCCCCTGCCTGCGAGGGTCTATGATCAATACGAAGCCTTAACGGGCCGGAAAATTTACGAGGCTTACGGCCTTTCCGAAGCGTCATCCGCCGCCCTTTTTGTCCCCCATCCGCAGGGTGCGCCCCGCGGGAGCATTGGCGTCCCCCTGCCCGACACGGAGGCTCGCATCGTCGATGTCGAAACGGCTACGCAAGAACTCCCCATCGGCGAGGTGGGGGAGATGATCATCAAAGGTCCTCAGATAATGGAGGGCTACTATGGAAACGCGATGCTGACCCGGCAGGTGCTGCGCGACGGATGGCTTTTTACAGGCGATCTTGCCCGCATGGACGTTGCAGGGTTTTTTTATTTGGTGGACAGAAAAGACGATCTGATCATCACGAGCGGTTTTAACGTCTACCCCAGCAGCATAGAGGACGTGCTCGTCAAGCACCCCGCAGTGAAGGAGGCAGTCGTTGTCGGTGTGCCGGACCGCATCCGGGGCCAGGCCGTAACGGCTTACATTGTCCCGGAAGATGAGCAAAAAACTTACAGGGAAGACATCCTTGCTTTCTGCCGGGAAAACCTGCCTCATTTTAAAGTTCCCCGGGCTGTCCATTTCGTGAAACAAATCCCCCGCAACCCCATCGGTAAACCCTTACGTAAGTTTTTAAAGCCGGAGGGGGAAGGGCAGGATTAATATGGACGCAAGAGACCTGCCGGCTATCGAAGTCCTCCTGCCCCATCGGACCCCCATGCGGCTTGTCGACGGCGTCCTTGAGATTGATGAAAACCACATCCGGACCTTTTCGGTCGTTAAAGAAACCTGGCCCCTTTGCTCAGGCAGAGGCGCAGAGATGATCCTTGCTGTTGAAATCATCGCTCAGTCCGCTACCGCGCTTTACCACCAGAGAAAAAAACGCTTGGGCGTACCGCAAATCGATTTTCTCGTAGGGATCAAGGACGCCCGTTTCCACGGGGAAATCCTTCAACTCCACGGGGAACTTACAGCAGATGTCAGGATCATTTCTGCTATCGGCAATTACGGGATATTCCAGGGCAACGTAAAACACGGCGCGGAAATCCTTTGCGAAGCTATCGTCCAGGGTTTGGAGCCTGAAGAGGAATTATGGAAATCAATCACGAGCAGCCGAAGGGGGGTTATAGCCGATGGCTGAACAAAAGACGGCCCTGATTACTGGCGGGGGACGCGGCATCGGCAGGTCTGCTTGCCTGGAATTGGCTAAAGCGGGTTATTACGTCTGCATCAATTACCACACCAATGAAGCGGCGGCTAAAGAAACCCTGGCCATGGTCATGGAGGCGGGCGGCAAGGGTGGACTGTGTCCTTTTGATGTGACGGACCGTGACGGCGCTTTATCATGCCTGACGGCGCTCTCTGATCGCGTCGGCTTCATAGAGACACTGATCAACAACGCCGGTGTTGCGGCGGACGGCCTCTTCGGCCTTATGCCGCCGGAGGATTGGCATCAGGTCATCGACACGGCTCTGAGCGGTTTCTATAACGTGACCAAGCCTTTGCTGAAACCGATGTTGGAGAAAAAGCGCGGCGCGATCATCTCCATATCCTCTATTTCCGCCCTCGTGGGAAACCGGGGGCAAACGAACTATGCCGCGGCTAAGGCCGGGCTTATTGGCGCCAGCCGGGCATTGGCCAGCGAAATAGGTCGTGCCGGCGTGCGGGTCAATGTCGTAGCGCCAGGCCTCATAGAAACGGAAATGACCAAAGCCGTTCCCCGGGAGCACATCAAACAACTCATCCCTATGGCAAGGCTGGGGAGGCCGGAAGAGGTCGCGAAGGTCATTGCCTTCCTCTGCTCAGATGCTGCCTCCTATGTGACTGGCCAGGTCATATCTGTCAACGGGGGGATGCTGTAAAGGGGCATCCTGATGAAAAATATAAAAAAAGGCGTTTTGTTGCTTGCCGTCCTGGGCATCTTTGTTGCCGGACCAGTGCGGGCGGCCGATGATTTTGAATCCCTGAGCAAATCCGCACAAAACATCAAAAGCATAAAAGCCGATTTCCTTCAGGAAAAACACCTGAAGATACTTGCAAAACCCATTGTCTCTCAGGGGCGGTTTTATTTTAAAGCCCCTTCTTACATCCGATGGGAATACCTCGCGCCTTTAAAAACACTAACGCTGATGAACAAAAGCGGCGCTATCGTCTATATCTGGTCGGAGAAAAAATGGGTGATGGACAAGGCGCAGAGCGACACCCGCGGCATTGTCATGGATGAAATCAATAACTGGTTCACGGGGCGTTTTCAGGAAAAGCCAGCTTTCACCCATGTCTATAAGCCAGGGCCGCCGCCTTCCGTTATCCTGACCCCTAAAGAAGACATGAAAAACTTTATCTCACAGATTGTTTTGAAATTGTCCAAGACGACAGGCATGGTGGAGCAAGTCGAGATTATGGAAGGCCAGGGCAACCGCTCAAAGATAACCCTTAAGAACGAAAAGTTAAATGTCGATCTCCCCGACAGCCTGTTTGAAAAGCCATGAATCCCTTTTCCTATCGCCTTTTTAACGTCGCCTTCCTCGTCCTTGCGTTGACGGCATGCGCCGCCGTACCGCATTATAAACAGCTTATACCCCAAAACGGTGTGGTCTGTCCCGGCATATTTCCCCCAAAAGCCTTCCGAGTTATCCATAAGATAGAGTTAAAAAGCGCCGTTATCGGCAAAGTCGTGTTCATCGGCGCGGCCAAGGTCGAACCACAGAAAAACGCCCTGCACGCCGTCTTGATGAGCGTCGAAGGCATGGATTTGTTCGAGGCAGAATATGAAAATGGAGATATTAAGATCATCAGCGCCTTTTCCCCTTTTAACGATCCGGCCTTTGCCAGAGGGCTGATGGCGGATGTCTTGTTTGTCCTGCTCAAACCTGCCGGGGGGCCTGTCGAGCAGGGTGTGGACGGGCAGGGCTTGACGGCCTGTCGCTGGAAGGCGGAGGCAGATGCCGTTCTGGAGACGGCTTTGATGCCAGATGGCGCCGTCCGGATGCGACTCTACGGCGGGGATAGGCGGGCGGCAAAAGAAGCTCTGGCTTGGCCGCCTTTTGACCGGGAAATGCCCGCCCGGATATGCCTGAAGGCATTCAGCCCTTCCAATTACACCATTGAGTTGACGTTGATAGAGATGGGATTTGTTGATTAGCATCTTGACGGCTTCGTAAAAGGCGGATGCTGCGTTGCACTTCATCTCT
>Ga0315553_10000862_pt1 | contig 26270 bp, 26 predicted proteins | sample SalMarSW160140MG_FD_203099 | JGI IMG/M metagenome (GOLD analysis project Ga0315553, IMG submission 203099) | Salt marsh sediment microbial communities from the Plum Island Ecosystem LTER, Massachusetts, United States - Salt Marsh Sediment SW1601-40 ... | reverse complement strand
TTTAGGTATCTATAGAATGTATCTGTTTTAGGTATCTATAGAATGTATCTGTTTTAGGTATCTATAGAATGTATCTGTTTTAGGTATCTATAGAATGTATCTGTTTTAGGTATCTATAGAATGTATCTGTTTTAGGTATCTATAGAATGTATCTGTTTTAGGTATCTATAGAATGTATCGTCATTAAATCTTTCATCGGAACCTTTTATCGTAGTGACAGGTCTCCAAAACTAAAGCTTTTTGTGCAGAGATATGATAGTTGTACCAATAATAAGTAAACAATTGATCTTGGATATAGAAATCCGCTGGATACAGTATCTACCGCAAGATACAGTATCTATAATTCACGTAAATAAACGGGGTTATTGCATTCGTTTAAGCAGATAAAGACCACTTTGTAACACGCCATGATCATTGTTCAAGTAGATGGCCTTCTTCTCTGCGTCTAAATCCTTTACACATGTCAAAATCTCCTTTGGAAATCTATAGTAGCTCGCATTAATTTCCACGGAATTTAATCCTTGATTGATATACCACTTAAATGGTGAAGGTCGTCTTTCATTCCAAGAGTACGTATAACCTGATGTCCCTATCCGGATTGACGAGCCAGACATTCTTATTTCCTAGAAGAATTCCCAGTTAAAATCAATTGTTTAATAGTTACACTTACTGGCTTACTGGCCAGGACTATCGCTATCAAACCGTACCTTTAGAGTCCATCTTTCGATCCAGTATTTCAGCCGTCTTAATCTCGCCTTCTTTGATTGATGCTTTTATTGTTTGGGGAGAAAAATCTGCATTCTCATATATATGGGGATAAGGTTCATCTCGAGTTATGTATAAGATATCCTTTATTTCAGCCCCACGTTCTCGTTTTATTTTCTTATATTTATTACGGACCTTCTTGAGTTGATCTTGATCAACGTTCGATAAATCAACATGATCTTCAATTAGCTTATAGAGTTCATCAATATACTTCAGATACATAGTAATCACCTTCGACATGACTATATTATGCTTCGTTTTGTCTGAAAACATGATATCTCTTGCCCTATGATGGACCTCCGGTAGGCTATTTGGGAGTGAATCAACTTTTTTTGGATAGTTTTCGACAAGAAATATCCGCTTGTCATTTACAGGAGATGCATCAATAACCTCTCTTAATGGCGTATTACTCAGAAGGCCTCCGTCCCAGCAGTAAACTCCTTTCTCGACCTCCACCCATTTGAAATTGTAAAGAGGATAAGCAGAAGTTGCGAGTATATGCTTTGGTGTAATTTGTTCCCTTGAACTGTCAAAGGTTAATGGTTCGGCATTTAGAACATTTACTGCTGTTAGTATTAATCGAGAGTTAGGCTTCCCATTTGGTCTCAGTTTGTCATAATCAATATATTTTTCTAAGGTATTTACTAGTGGTGTATGATCGTATAGATAAGTCCAATTTTGTGGTATAAGATACCCTGGATCTGAGAATGGAGTCTCCTGTCTCCATCTCGGTCTAAACATCTTATCATTTCCAAAAATAGCCGAGCTATAGAAGGATCTAACCTGCCTCATTTTCATATCGTAGTTCCGAAGGATATTAGAAGAGGTATTAGAATGGCTATTCTTTTTGTGTGGTATAGAATCTGAGGGAGAAGAAAATATATGGTCCAAGTTTACAAAACTTTCAGACAATTCCAACCAAAAGTGTTCCAATGATTTTTCTGGATGTTCCTCATCCTTACTTCCAGCAATAATCGCTGCGTTTATGCCTCCAATAGATGTACCTGCAGTTATATCTAATTTGATATTGTAATTGGAAATGGCTTTGAATACGCCGCAGCCGAAGGCGCCCAGAGAGCCGCCACCCTGGAGCACTAGAACATTTTCAATAGCGTTGGAATTATCTCCGTCGGGATTACGCTTGGTTTGCTTATTTTCTTTGAGCGATGCAGAGGAATTGGTCAGGATCTCCTTCGTCTCCTTCTTTTCATTTCTCACTTCTCTATTTAGTTCTGGTCATTAGTTTTATCATCTTTTCTCAATTCGTCGTCATTATTCAGCTGGCCATATTATCATCGAATATTGGAATACAACACATATGGACTCGATTATGGACTCGATTATGTGGTCCAACTCAAGAAGATAGTTGGAAATAGTAATAGTATATCAGTAATTGAAATAAGGCATTAATTAAATGGGAACGAGAATAAGGCCAAAGATAGCATCCACGGCATTATCGAAGTGGTGTTAAACCTAGCATATTTATTGGTTCATTAATACTTTTATCCGGTCAGCTTTGAATTACTTTCTGTTCCTCCAAGGGGTAAATATATACATTCAATTTTTCATCACCGAGCTTATTTGAGTGTAGAAGTAATGTTCCTTCAATCTCCCCACCATCTAATCCCAAACCATGAGACCCAGCAACTGTGGTGGGATCAATATATTTATTTAAAGGAAAGACGTCCTCACCGGGGAATGGCTCTAAGGACATTCTTTCTTCGCCTAGAAGGCCTTCTCTCCTAATTCCTTCTGACATTATACGACCGCCGTCATTTAAGATCAGATCAACACCATACTTTTGGTTTAGTTCTTGCATTCCCTGATACATATTGAAAGTTTCTCCTGTATCAATATAGCTGACTAAACTGGACTCTTCAATTCTTTTCGAAGCAAAATCAAAGCCAGATTTATTAGTGACAAAAATAACATGTATCATGCTTTCAGGATTTAGGACTGCAATCTTGTTTTGCAGATAATTTTCAACAACTTCCAATTTTTTAAAGGTTGATTCTGATCTCGCGATTACTATATAGTAATATGGGTATGTTCTATCAACACCATTCTCCGAATTGTCTTCATGTTTCATTATGGCCTCAAGTTTCACCAGATCATCATACAGCGATTCTTTGTCTCGTTTTAGATGGTCTCCAAAGAAATGCCAATTCCAGATATTATTCTTATTTGCCATCAAGTTAACCGCACTGACGAGTATTGCTTTTCTTCCCAGGATTATTCTATGTGTGGATGCAAAAATATTATCACCAACCCTCCTTTTACCACCACTCAAAAGTTGGAGTCCACCTTTGGGTTGTTCAGGAATCTTGTATACATACCATCCATCTAAGTTAGGTTTGGTATTAGCAACTAGGAAACTAGTTGCTTGGTAAGGGATTTTCATTCGTCTAATGAATTCATCTGAGGCTCCGACCACTATCTGGGGCAATACACGCCCAAGAGATCCTAAACCGAAATCTTGCAAAGGACGAATAATTTTGATACCTCTAGATCGGAAATGGTTGAATTGATCAGTTGTAATCTTTTTGGATTCTAATAAGTGTTGCAACCGTTCACCATAGTTATTATACGAAATTGGCTCTTGGTTATCCAATACAAAGCTTAAATGCTGCCTATCTTATTATTTTACCCTACTAACATAAGTCTTGGTCCAAGATGGAGAGGTGAAGAACCAAGCAGAATTAACATTCGGCGAAGATGGAGCGGACTCAACAATTCAGTAACAGTATTTGGGGTAGAAGAAAACTTCGAAACATCCAGTCATCAGATAAAGTTGTGGAAATGGGAGTAGGAGAATAGCTAATAGGCCATCACCATCGGAATCTTGGCTCTGCGGGTCTGTCCCGTAAACCTCTAATTCCTGATTATCTGATAGGCCATCACCATCGGAGTCTAGCTTGGATACGTTTTTTTCATTAACATCATTATTATCATCAAGAATAACTGTTGTCTCATATTCTCCAGATGTCACGTCAACGCCAATGTATATCAAGTTCTTCCGCGGAAGCACCGCATCGGGGGATATGTACTTCGTAGGCGTTTGAGTCTGTGCATGCATGGCAGCAGTCTGTCTTCTCAAGCATTACTAACCGATCCTAGACAGATCGTTATTCATAATTATAAATTTGCAGAGTCTATACTAAATTGTAGAAGCAGTATTTAGGGCGGCAGCAGTTACTGTGTTACTTAACAGCATGGCTATAGTCATTGGGCCTACTCCTCCGGGAACTGGGGTAATCCAAGATGCCTTTTCTCTGACAGACTCAAAATCTACATCACCTACTAGTTTTCCTGACCGTCTGTTGGTTCCTACATCGATCACCACGGCATTTTCTTTGACCATTTGAGGACTGAGAATAAATTTATTTCGGTCTCCAACTGCTGTTATTATTATATCCGCTTCCGATAGTAAATGACTCAAATTTACTGATTTTGAATGGCATATCGTAACCGTAGCATCACGTTCCAGCATCAGGAGTGCGAGAGGCTTTCCTACCAGGATGGATCTATTCACTATAATTGCATTGCGAGACTTAATTTCAATATTGTAGTAGTCAAACAACTCCATAATCCCAGATGGAGTGCACGGTTTGAGTGACGCATGCCCATGCAGCAATAAACCTGAATTGCTAGAGGTTAATCCATCGACGTCTTTGTACGGCGCAATCTTGTTTATTATATTGAATTTGTTGATATGTTTTGGAAGAGGTAGTTGTACCAAAATTCCGTGAACGCTAGGGTCATTGTTCAAAGAATCGATTAAGAGTACCAATTCATTTTCCTGTAAATTATCCCCCAATTGATGATCTTGAGTGACTAGCCCGACCTGCTTGGCTGCCTTCTGCTTGTTTTGTACATAGATTGTCGAAGCAGGGTCATTTCCTACTAGGACAGTTGCAAGGCATGGGGAGATCCCTTTCTCTTTTAGGTTGCTGACCCTATTTGCAAGCCTAGATCTTATACTTGCAGACACGGCATTTCCATCGATCAGTCTACCAGACATAATAATTTATTATTGCTGAGGAGTTAACACCCATATTAGTCATCTTATCTAAGACTGAGCTTGTGTCTATGTCATATTCTAATCTTGTTACGTGTATGCGTGAGTCTAAAACATTATTCGAAAAGGGTCTGACCTAAAGATAATTGAACAGCTGTTTGAAATGTATGTGTTTGGGAACGCATTGTCGGAGAATGCGCAGCTAAATAGCGTACTGCTGCCAGCATAAAGTGATATTCTTTAATAATCTGAGGCTGATCTGCGGAAAAAGATAACGTACTATTTATGGTAGAGCATTGTTTAAGTGTGGCCTCTATCATTTGAATCAAATGAAAACTGCGATCCTCTCGAACCAATAACCGTCCAATCAAGTCCATAAGAAAATACCTTCTTTTTTGTTCGAGTTGAAACTCGTGGTTGCTACTGCTACTGTTACCCGTAGAGGGACGATCGTAAAAATCAGCAACTAATTGTGCTGCAGCATCTACTTGCTGTTGCTTATCAAGCAGCGTTGACAGCCTTTCTTCTATCACATTCAGTTCATCGATATTACTGATAGTAACATGCTTGAAGTTACTATCTAGATTAGGTATAGAAGCTGGAGGTATGTTAAGAAATCTATTTAGATACACTCTCATTGCACCATCAAATACCCCGCGCGTTAGTTCATGTCGTCGATAATTCGTAGGAAATTGTGATTCAGATTCCTTTCTCATGGATCCAGAAATACGTTGCAGACATTGATGAGCAGCATTAGCAAAGGTAAAGGTATGAAGAGCGACATCCCAATCTGTGAATTCATTGCGTGTATTAAACTGAGCTATTCTGAGAGCAGCTGCATAGGCAATCACCCCCGCGAGCTCCTCTTCAGATATTCCCCGTCTCAAAGCAGCAAGTAGATCATTAACTATCAATTTTGGATCGTCACCTAAAAGAGTATCTATTAGATCGATTTCCTTTTTATTTGTACTCCTCTTATTCGTATCTTCTGGCCGAGCCATTTTTTCTTCTTCTCTCCTTAATCCTCCTTCTTCTAAGGCGGAGGGCAGTTCTTTGAATGCATCCTCAAGTATGGTGACTAAATCTATGGGATGTCGCCATGAGCTAGACTCTTCCATCCGCTCTGCAGTGGCATATCCTGACACAAGACTACCTAAAACTGATGCGACTAGTTCTTTATCTTTCCAACCGACATAATCTAATGCCTCTAATGCTTTGTTGGTAAAATCCAAAGTATGTCCTCCACCTACAAACCTGTGATCTGTAGCTGCTGCAAAAAGCATATCGGCAAGTTGAGCCGCATCTGCTTCTGCATGGATTGCAGTTACCAGACATCGCTCTGCTGCTGTTGCATTCCTCGATTCTACAAACTGACGAAACCAACTCTTAAGAGTCGATAAATCGGGCCAAGGTTTGGGCAAAGGAGGGATTGTGAATCTGGGTGGCATGGAAGCACAGTCTTGGGCTACTGCGGAGAGACCATGATATAGAGCATGTAGTTTATCGCTTTTGACATGAAATAGTGTAGCGACATTCATCATACACGTATGGATAGTTAATCCAACTCCCCATCCAGATTGTTTGTACTTTGCACCGAATTCAAGGCCTTTTCTAAAGGAGTATTCTAAACTATCATGGACTGCATGATTATCATCGTTACTATTACTGTTACTATTGTTATCTGTCGCTGCAGACTTTGAGAGACTCTGATATGATGAGGTTAGAGACAACCCAATGATTGCTTTGGCTATTGTCAATGAAATATTTCGTTTCAGACCTATATCTAACGTCATTTCACTATGGGAGGCAGTGACACTGAAAGCAGCAGCTGCAGCTGTGCCCATAGCTGATTCATTTTCGACAGGTATACCTATCCAAATCTCGCTATTATTTCGAATTTGTACTGGGTATGCTTCTACATCACCAGCCCACTGGTCAAAAGTTCCGCCGTTATGAGGATCAAACCGTGCGTGATGCCAATGGCACGTAAGGATACCATTTTTAAGTGTGCCTTGACTAAGAGGAAAGCCCATGTGAGGGCATCTGTTATCTAGGGCATAAACCATAGAATTGTACGAAAAAAGTGCAATGGGATGCTTTTTGACTGATAGCGAGATACAGTCACCCTTAGCTTCTATATCTTTAACATCAGCTGCATACACGAAATGATACCTATGGTTAGACATTATCTAGATTAGACCCTAGGTTCCATAATTATTCTTCTGATTACTTTATGATTAGCCGAATGTGAAATCTTGATAGAAATAAATTATATAATATTCACATAAAATTTTGTTATTGAATTATATTCTGCAATTTATTCATCTGGAGGAATAGCCGTCAGTAATGTATAGCTGAATTTATTAAATTTAAAGTACAAATTATTTTGATTACATGGTCTCCACTATATGGACCGGGAGCATATCTTTCGGACTGGTTAATGTACCTGTCAGGCTTTACACTACCATTGATGCTTCAAAGAATTTTTCATTCAATCAACTTGACAAAGAGGGACACAGGATACGATACAAGAAGTGGTGCCCGATCGAAGAAAGAGAAGTCGAGTATTCAGAAATAAAAAAAGGATATGAGATTGCCAAGGATAAATATGTTGTAATTGAAAAGCAAGATCTAGAAAAAATTGCTATTGAAAGCACAAGTGCCATAAACATCAAAGAGTTTATCGATGAACATGAGCTTGACCCATTGTTCGTGGAGAAGAGCTATTACTTAGCTCCTGACCCCAATGATAAGAGAGCGAGAAAGAAAGGAAAAGAGAGCTCTGCGCCTTCTGTTCAAGACAAAGCTTATTCTCTGCTAGTGAAGGTCTTACATGATACAAGAAAAGCAGCAATTGGCAAGGTAGTTCTAAGGGGGGAAGGAGAGCAGTTGGTTGCTATAAGAGCCTATCAAAGGGGACTTGTACTACACACGCTTCACTACTTAAATGAAATAAAACCAGTAGAGGCTATTACAGAAATATCTGAGGCTAGGGTACCATTCATTGACGAAAAGGAGAGTTCGCTAGGCCAATTGTTAGTAGAAAACCTAACAAACGAAAACTTCGATATATCTCGTTACCATGATGAGTATGCAGAAGAATTGGAGAAACTAATAAATGCAAAGGCTAAGGGGAAAGTCCATCTGATTCGGCAAGTAACCAAAGAGCCACAACAAACACAGGATTTGATCGCAGCATTGAAAGCTAGTCTGGAACGGCCTTCATCGTCTTCTTCATCTTCATCTCCATCTTCTTCTTCAAGAACCGGTAGAAGCAAGGATTAAGCCAATGTCGTAAGTGTATATATTGTGTCTCTTGCAGTTAATTTATAAAAACAATTATCAATCTTGAATGATAATATAGGTAGGTCGATATTGGCAAGAAACAAGAGTAACAACGCCCGTGATGCAAGTCAAGGGCAAAAATATGTCCCTTCTACGGTCAGTCCAGCCTACTATACATCGGGTACAGGAGCCTTACGCGGTAATTGGCGTACGAGTACAGCAATAAACCCAACTATCTCAGAAACGGAAGGTCCAGTAAAACTTAATAATCCTCTTCTCATTGCTGGATTTCCCGGTCCAGGGCTTGTCGGTTCTATTAGTACAGGTTTTATGATAGAATCTTTGAATATGAGACAAATAGCGTGTGTCGAATCAGAATATATTATGCCTGGCGTAATCTATGTTGGCGGAAAACTAAGGCATCCCTTTAGACTGTACGCTAATAATAAAGGAACAATTTGCGTCCTAGTTTGCGAAACACCATTATTAGTTCAAGGCATTCATCGTGTCCTTGACTCTGTGATGAAGTGGGCATTAGACAGCAAGGTCACCGATGTGCTAGTTCTAGAAGGCATACCGATGCAAGGTATACCACAATCAAAAAGAATTCCATTTATACTCTCTAACAGTGAAGATAATCATACTCTAATCAACAAACTCGATGCATTTGATGGGAACCTGAAACATTCAAAGAAAAGAAGTCAAGGGAAAATTGGCTATGAAAGCTTACCTAGATATCATGATACTTCTGACAATATAGAACCTACATATATTGGCGGGATATCTGGTGGCTTACTATCTTCCTGCATTTCCAATAATATTCCATGTATCGCCGTGCTTGTTCCATCGTTGAGTGGTATTCCGGATCCTGAGGGCGCTGCTATAATACTTGAAACACTTGCAGGGATAACTAGGTACGACGAACTAAGGATTGACGTCAGAAAGTTAAGACAACAAGGTGATCAAGTCAAAAAGAATCTTGAAAAAATCGCGAATTCCATCCGCAATCAGCAGAGATCGATAAAGGAGAATGAGACGGGTCAGGGTGAAGAAGAGAATCTTATGTACGGCTAATCCGTTTTGGGAGGAACAAAGAATTTGATCTGCCTTTCTTTCCCAATGGTTATTTTAAACAATCAAGCATCTGACTAACAGGTAAAGCATTTAGAATATTTGACTTTTCTGCCCAACCTCTTCTTGCCTGGCCGATGCCAAATCTTAAGAAAGCAAAATGCAGAGGATGGTGGGCATCTGAATCAATTATGAGATTTACGTCGTTCTCAACGGCCATCTTTATGTACTCATCTTTGAGATCAAGCCTATTATAATGTGCGTCTATTTCAAGAACTGTTCTTGTATCCCTTGCGATCTCGATGAGTCTTCCGATGTCTACGGGGTACCCATCTCGCCTATTGATCACCCTGCCTGTAGGATGAAAAATAATGTCGACACTTGGATTCTTTGCTGCTTCTATGAGTCGATTTGTTTGGAGATCAATTGGCAAGGAAAAATTCGAGTGAATGGCAGTCCCTACGATGTCCAATCTATCTAGTACATTATTAGGTATATCAAGGGAACCATCTTTCTGGATATTTACCTCTGCACCAGAAAGTATATGAAAGCCTGTGTTTTTGTTTTCATCATTTATTTCAGCGATTTTATTTGACTGATCCATTAATTCCTGCGCGTCAAGACCATTGGCTAACCTGAGGCTTGTTGTATGATCCGTGATAGCTATGTAATTCAAACCAAACTTAACCCTTGCATTTTGAGCCATTTCCTCTATTGAGAACGTTCCATCAGTATAGTTACTGTGAACCTGAAGATCTCCCTGCAAATCATTATAATTAATTAACTGGGGTAGCTTTGCTCTCTTCTTTTCGATTCTTTTACCGTGACGATTGCCTTCCTTTTTAAAAGCTAACTGTATTTCTCCCCTATTTTCTCGAATTTCTGGGGGTATCCATTCCAGGCCCAACGCTTGATATACCTCCTCTTCCGTTCGGCCCGCTACTCTATGATCTTTATCATCAAATACGCCCCATTCATTTAATTTAAGACCTCGTCCTAGAGCTACTTTCCGTACCGCAACTCCGTGTTCTTTACTTCCTGTGAAATACTGAAGCGCTGCACCGAAGCTATCTTCAGGAACAACTAACAGATCAGCTTGTATACCATTTCTGAGCCTTACGAATGCTTTAGCTAACCCTTTACCGACAACGTCTCTTACCTCAGGCATTCTAGTAAAATAATCGATTATCCTGGCTTTCGTAGCTTTATCATGATTCTCTGCTACCGAAACCAAGAAATCTACGTCTCCAACAGTTTCCTTCATCCTTCTAAAGGAACCAGCTGCAGTGGCATTTCTAACTCCCACAATACTTGCAAGTCGATTCTCAATTTCTTTAACAAGGGGATAAATTTCACCAATTAGTCTCCTTTCGTTACCCTTCTTATAGAACTGAATTCTTTTGAGGATTATCTCTTCTCTCCTTTGAGAAAAACCCGCAATCTTTCTAATCTTGCCCTCAAGTGCAGCTTTTTCTAATTCAGAGATGCTTCGAATTTTCAGTATATCGTACAACGTCATGATTGTTTTGGGACCTATTCCCTCTAAATTCATGAATTCGTTAACATTTATCGGAATCTTCTTCTTCAGATCTTCGTAGTAGCTCAACCCACCCGTAGTAATGTACTCTTCAAGTTTCAAGGCGATGGCTTTCCCGATTGAAGGTAATTTCAATAATCCGTTTATTTTTTCCGCTTCGTATAATTCATCTATTTCAGGATAGAGATTTTCTAGCATGTCTGCGGCTCTTCTGTAAGACCTAATCTTAAAAATTAGGCTAAGTTTTGTTTTCTGATCTTCATTTTTCAGGCTTACCCCCATTTCCAAAATATATGCTATCTCCCTGAAGATTCTCGCAATTTCTAGATTCATATTTCTCCGATGATATAAAATGAGTGTAGTGATATAAGATGATTGTGACAATATTGAATCTGATTTTTCAAACTTCAACTGTACTCATGTTAGACTGAAATTTGATATTGCTGAAGTAATTGAACCTCACTAGCGGTGATAAAGAAATTACAGAAATTACTGGATGGACTGTAATGATTACGCTACTAATTAAGATATCAAACATAGAACTTAATATCAAAGACAGAGAGAAACAATCATTCAAACCAACATTCAGTGTTTTTAAAAAGACACGCAAAGCTGTTTAGCCCAGCGGAACGCGGTTCACAGTATGCTGTCATAGTATGCCGATACACCCCGCTCGCACTAGTCATAATATCCCGATTATGGTTCACAGTATACTGTCATAATATCCCCATTCATATCTCATTAAATCATCTGCTAGATAAGCGACTCTAACATCTCTCTTACATATAAGGGAGGCAGATCGAGAGCTGCAGAAGCGTAGCTCAGCATCTTTGTGTTGAGACGGTTCCCTCGGAATGACTTTATTGTTTTGTTCATCGTCTCGGTCGGGTTATCCGAATTAACAGCTTTGCAAACAGCGATGCCTAGTAGCTTCTTTCTTAGCTCGGGTGTTTGTGTTTGCAACTCAATTTCGAACTTTTCGAAGTCTTCTGCTATACTTTCTAGTACATCATCGAGTTTCTTGTTTGCATTCGAGTTCGATGCATTGAGTGTATTTTGTGAGAATCCATATCGAAAATTCTTGATTGGTATTATCGTGGCCCGTCTGGCGTGCATAAGTCTTTTGTGGCGTTGAGCATTCCATCTTCCAGTGAAGTCCTGTTGGCAATTAACGCATAAGTGACGGAGGATGTCCCACGAGACGAGTCGATTATTAGAAATCGACTTCGAGTATCTATTGTTGAAATTAACTCAAGTTGAAATTAACTTCTCTAATTAGATAGGAAAGGACGGTGCAGGTGGTATTGATGAGGAAGAGCATATCGGCCAACTTATTGAGGCTTAGTGAAACCAGGTGGAGAGCGTTTGTTCCTTCAACCAGCTCTCGATGCTATCATTGGGTATTTCAATGAAATTATTTCAATAAAATCGAACCTACATATTCTCTGAGGATAGCATCACCTTCCTTTCTGACAGCCACCGCAATAACCGTGTTCATAGGTAAATAAGCCTGCCTAAAATGTAAGTTTTGCAGGAGATTGTCTTTTGGACCGCAACCCAACATAACGTGTTAGATGAAAAGGATAGATGACAGGAAAATATATCACGCAATCTGTTTCAGTTTGGTGAATGACGTCATCTGGGCTTGTTAGATTAAATTATGCCTATTATTTAATCATGGATAAGGTGTGCCAGCAGCCAAGGAAATTAGAAATAGATTAGAGAATAATTGGATTGAATATCTTAATGCAAATTCAGCCAAGTTAGCCTCAGAGACACTTTCTGGCGCCACCCCACCTTCAGTTTTCATAGGACACTATGGCTATCCTAAGGTGAAAGTTGGTCCTATGATCCCTCCAATACATGGCGACACAACTATACTCGATAAACCAGAGATGTGGCTCGGTAAAAGTCTAGAGGATATCGTTAAATACCGCTTATCTCTTGTAAGAGGAGTATCAGTCACTGACGTCTACGCTACGTCAGGACGATATATCGAATCATTACAAGAACTGGCTATGGCGTCAAAATCGGCTGAAAGTGTGGCACTGTTTGAAAAAAGGCCAATTGTAGATATAGAATATGAGAAGGATTTAGGTGAATCTGCGCCATTTGGTCCAATTGCGTCCCTTAAGAGTTTCAAAACAGCTTCACTCTCCGTAGATAAAAGATTAGAAAACGTCTATTATGACAAGGATTTGCACACAGCAGAAGCCATAGTTGATCTTTACCATGAGGGAGTGGAGGTTAGCAGAATTCATCGCGTTCTTAGTGTAGGAATGCTAGGCTTACAAAGGAACAGAAGACTTGTCCCCACACGATGGAGCATCACTGCAACAGATGATATAATTTCTAGCAGTTTGATAAAAAGTTTAGAATTATACCCACAAATCGATTATTTTGAAGTTTACAAATATTCACATCTAGGCAATCATTATTCGCTTATATTAATTCCTGATGATGTCTGGAGCTTTGAAATGAAAGAGGTGTGGTTTGACAACAATGGAAACATAGGGATGGGTATAGATTTTGAAGATGCTAGAGGTTTAGATCATTATCCTTCCATAGCAGGTGCATACTTTGCGGCCAGATTAAGTATTTCAGAATATCTTTCAAATAGAAAAAGAAAGGCAGCGGTATTAGTTTTAAGAGAAATTCATCCCGACTATGTCATGCCAGTAGGAGTATGGCAGATTAGAGAGGGAATCAGAGAAGCTTTGAAAAGAGAGAAAAATCAATTCGAGAGTTTCGAGAAAGCACTGACCTTCGCATGTTTGAGCCTATCTACATCTAAAAAAGAGTGGATTAGGGGCAGTAAAATCTTCGAACTCAAAAAAGAACAGATGAGAATAACGGATTTCCTTAGCAACAATTACAAGAAAAAATAGTAGGAAGTTATTCATTATATTGTGCTATCTATAGAATACTCAATCTCTGTACTACATATTTACAAGCTTGATTTATTTTTCAATTCTAGTTCGCCGGATCATCATTACGATAAAATCGTAGCACGTGACAAGTTAGCACATGTACGCATGTCAATTCTTCAATATATAAGATAGAATGTTATCAAGCATAACAGTTAGACAACCACTATCAATAGCTGAAGTAATATTTGAAACTATGTGCCCGCTCTGTTGTCAGAAATAGAATTATTCTTTTTTAACCTTAATTCCTTTCTTTCTATATCTTTTTTTACTGCTGCCCACGAAACTTTAGGCAACTTCTTCAGCACTTTCGCCCTTACCACTACGTCTTTTATCAGGATCTTGGTATTGTTTGATTGCATTATCGTATGTTTTTTGTATATACGCTGCGCATGTTCTGGCAATGAATCAATTTGTTTTTTTGTCCTTGTAGTACACAAGTCCGTTTTGTTTGGGGTCGATGCGTTATTTGCACAGGCTATACACAACATAATATAACCTACACGGGTAACATACAGCAATCTACATGCATTTAATTTTGCGGGAATGACAAATATGAAAAAGGTTGACATATCACTAGAAGTGAAACCATCAAAGAATTGGGAGTTATTTTCAGCCTTTTTTTAACTAGTTCAATCATCTTCAATCAAAAAATAGTTTATATCCGAACAGTCGATTTCGCTCCCACAGTTGAAACATTTCAAATGACACGGTTGTATGTCCTTCATTTCATGTCCGCATCGGATACATTTTGGCACGACAGTTTCTTTTAGCTATGACAAATCGACGTATATTTAATGTTTGAAACAGAAACAATAATATTTCATTGATTAATCGGGTACCTCGGTAAGTACCTATTTTATTTCGGGTCTGATTTATTGTTTTCTTCTAAATCTTCTTCAATATCTTCAAACTCATCATCAATGTCCACTTCATCTTCCTCTTCGTCTTCCACAAAACCATCGTCCTGGTAGATTCAGTTTAGTACAGATTTCAGCAGACAAATAGGATTTGAACCGAGATATGAAATTTCAAGTGAGTCGACTAAATTGACTTAAATGAGACGCAATATCTAAATTCTGACCTTCTTTCGTGTTCTGAATAACGGGGCTGCCAAAGATCGCACAGATTGTGCTAATTTTGCGATCACAGAATCTGTTTTAGCAACTTTGAAAAGGTCATCGAGAAGTCTTATATTTGTGAAGAGAATATCAACATATGTTGTCTATACCTGCGTCTTCTCCTTTCTCAAAGCCGTTGCTCATATTCGATGACAGGTGCTCATCATGTGCGCAATTTGCTTTTTGGGCTAGAAGGTTATCAGGAGGATGGATACGTTTAGCAGGTCATTATTATTCTCCTGAAGCAATGAAAGTAAAGAAATCTATCTTCCCAGACGACTACGATCCCACTCAAATGTTTTGGTTAATCAACAAGAACGGGGCTTTCGGTGCTAGATCCGGCCTGATCGAAGTCTTTAAGGAAATAATTCGTGGTCTTATTAAGACTAGATTAGGAAATAACTTTCCTAATGATCCCGAAGGATGCGTTTTCACCACCGAACATGAAGATGTTACTTTGTTTAAGAATAATACATGTAGTCATTTGGCCGGGTCAAGCTGTGCTTCTTTTCGGGATACTTGGACACGTATAGTTGGTATGTTAATGAATGGCGATAAATATCGTCACCATATTAAATGAATTGTGTTTTTGATTTATTTTTGAATCCAATTACTAGGTATGAAATACCCATAATAGGCTATGAGCTAACGCTATCGTATATTGGCGAAAACATAACTTAGAGAGAGATAGCCAATGTATAGTGTCATGAACCGATTGTCGGGGCTCACAACGATGTGAGCACTTTTGAGTATAAACCTGGTTATTCTATTTATTCAATACAAGTACAGGAATTTCTACTGCATCAATCACCTTTCTAGTACTACTCATAATACCTTTAATTGATGAGCCTATCTTGTCGCTTACCATTATTATTAAATCAGCATTGACCTCTTTAGCTGAATTGACTATCCGATCAACTACACTTCCTGTCTGTATCATGTACGATATGTGAGCTTCTACTCCAGCCTCTTTACACAAAGCTATTCTCTCTTTGATCATCTCTGTTAAGTGTCCCTCTATCGTAACATTCAACTCCTTACTATTCATTGATATTGTTCTTGTTGTTGCGGTTCTGGTCGCTGCTGTAGCGACCATCGCATCATTATTATTAGTAAAATTGCCCATTCCTTTGTTCTCTGCGGACGTACTCTTATTGTCTGATCCTTCTCTTCCCGAATTTTGCCCAGCAGAAATTGTCGTAGGAGCAATTTCATGTATATCTTCAACAGCATTTAGAATAACAATCTCAGCTTTTGAAATCTTGGATAAGTAAATCGCATGAGCTAACGCTTTATCTGATATTTCAGTCCCATTATGTGGTACCACTATTCTTCTATACTGAGGAGCATAAGTCACAACAAATTCTTTACGCGATCTTTGTACATCTGTTGAAGATTTGACTATTTCTTTTTCCCTTATCTTCCCTTCATTTTCAGTTCCTTTTGCCCGTTGATGTTCTGTTCCCAAATCTTTGTGTGGATCAATCACCTTCTGGACGGCAGCCGTCCCACCAGGCTTCACTTTATCTATTACATCTTCAATTTCCTTTTCAGCTTCAGACTTGGCATCTTCATTACCCTTATCACTATAGCGTGAATCTTCTTCTACCTCGTGTTCCGATGACATTTTTGTACTCCGTATAATAGTATCTTGCAAACTATTTAACGACTTTAGTATGAATATCCTCCGATTAAACTATCCAAACGGAATCAGTATATGTGGCTGCAGCCAGCAGCTAAAGGCGGCTGGCTAGTTGACATTAAAGGAGAATTAGTAGTTTGTCTGGCCCCTTTGAGCTTTTCTTTACACTTGTTGGTTTTGTTTTGGATTGAGGCATTAATTAAATTGGTTATATGCAACATAATATAAGAATACGTTCTACGATGCATTTTGCGGCGAATTATGCAGACCAAATAAAAGTTTGCTGTGCTGGTTATGATTTAGGGATTACTACCGAAACGGTAAAAATCTCACCAAAATATTATGAACTAACTAATGAAACAAGGAATAAAGATCCTTTAATTTAGGAAAATAAATAATACTAACGAAAATGATCATACATATAGCATTTTCTTGCTACCATGCATTTAATTTTGCGATAAGATATACAGATAAGAAATACTGCAAATAGGTCGATTCGATCACGTATCGCTACAGGTGAAAGCTTAAGCTTAAGTGAACCGGTTATTTATTTTTGGGCAGACTTGAATTCAATTGATCTTCTCAGCACCTATTATACAATACTATTTGAGAAGTTGTCCCCCCGAAACCATAATGCTATTCCCATCTGGTTTGAGAAACTGACGACTGGCGAACGAAGGCGCAATGCTACAAGTGTATGACCAATCGTGGATATCAAGTTGAGACGACATTATTAAGGTGCAATACCGTGGTGATTTGATTACAAGCACAATGTGTTCTACAGGATTATTGAATAGGAAAAGACGTTAAGAATTTCAATTTTTTGCCATATTAATACGATTTGCTCATGTACAACCCCTATAACAATCATTTTATATTCAATCTCTTCTTAACCCATCTATGAAGTCTGCAAGTATTACCAAGCCAAAATCTCCTTTAGAAATTGTATCTAAAGAAACCCCGAAACCTATAGGTTCCCAGGTTCTTGTGAGGGTAAAAGCCTGTGGCGTTTGTCATAGTGATATTCATCTCTGGGAAGGAGGTTATGAAGGTCCAGATGGAGAGTTCCTCAAAGCAACTGATCGAGGTGTACGCTATCCTCTTATCCCCGGGCATGAAATTGCAGGGGTGGTAGAAGAAGTCGGCGAGGAAGTATCATCGCTCAACCTATTCAAAAAAAATAGTGAAGTTCTTGTTTATCCGTGGTTGGGAGAAGGAATGTGTCCAGCATGCAGGGAGGGCAACGAGAATTTATGTGACCGACCGCGATCCCTAGGTATTTACAATGACGGTGGGTATTCTGAATTTGTTTTGGTGCCAAGCTATAGATACCTTTTAGATATAACCAATGATATTGAGACCGGTTCGTTTGATGCAAATATAGCATGTACGCTTACATGTTCTTCATTGACTGCATACGGTGCAATAACCAATGCGAGTCTGAGACCATATGACACTGCAGTTATTATCGGCGCGGGAGGGTTAGGTTTAATGGCAATCCAACTCGCGAAGGCAATTACAGGTTCAACGGTAATTGCTATGGATTTGGATGACAACAAATTAAAGGCGGCTAAAGAGAATGGCGCAGATTTTATCATTAATTCAAAGAAGGAAAACGCTGTAACTGCGGTGATGGAAGTTACACAAAAACTGGGCGCTGACGCAGTCATTGATTTTGTAAACTCCTCGAAAAGCGTAGAGGTAGACATGCAACTTTTAAGAAAGCGTGCACGATTGGTGCTAGTTGGGCTGTATGGAGGCGCGATAAAATTAAACCTTATAAGTATGCCCACGAGGGCCTACAAGCTGATTGGATCTTATACAGGGAACATCGCGCAGCTTGCTGAACTGGTATCGTTGACTAGACGAGGTGTAATAAAGCCCCTTGTATCGGATAAATTTAACCTTGAACAGGCTACAGAAGCTCTATCTAAACTGAAAGACGGAAAAGTTGTTGGTCGAGGTATAATAAATCCGTAAAATCCCATAAACATCTTGTTATATGTTAACTAAAAAGGGTATTATCTTTGATATGGACGGCGTCCTTATTGACGCGATGCCTTTTCATGCAGAGGTTATGAGCAACAAAATGCGGAAAGTCGTGTATCAAAGCAGTTGTTAGCGGTGCTGCCAGAAAAGAGGTCGAAGCGATTTTAGAGAAGAATATAGGAGCCAAGGATTTTGACTTCATAATCACTGGTGACGACCTGGAAAAAGGGAAACCAAATCCTTTGTGATTGCATTAAATAAAATGAATCTAGCTACTTCACAAGTAACTGTAGTAGAGAATTCACCAATAGGGGTACAAGCTGCCAATAGTGCAGGTTTAGAATGTATTATTACTCTGAATAATACTCCTCTTGACATTAACAATGATTTCTAAGGAGTATTGACTTCAACCCCAGAAAAATTTACTTTCAACGATACAAGGTCAGCTAGCAAATTCCTGAAGAATTGGTGCTCGGCTCCAATCAGGGCAGACCATTTTGGGGAATTTGTTTACACCGAAGAAATTCCGAAGCGAAAGTACTCGTAAGTACTCGTAGGTAAACTTTACAATCTCTAATGATTCAATCCTTATGAATCATCAGCAGTTGATGTTACATTGATAGGCGTAAGGATGCCAAATATGAATGGTTTTGATCCGTACAAACAAATAAAAAGAGGGCAAGATTAAAGTTTTTTCATTACTGGGTTAGATGTAAGCTATATAGCATTACAAAAAATATTCCCTGAGCTCGCTCAAGAATGCTATATTTCAAAACCAACATCTATGAAACAATTAAAAGACCACGTACGACATCTTTTGGAAGTATAGAAGTTAGCATCAGTAAGGAGCGTACTGATGTCAGAGGCCTACTTCCTGTCTAGCTAGATAACTAAAGCTTCGTATTCGCATTCTTAATGTAAAGACAGAGCCAGAGTTGTCACCATTATTTTCCCAAATACTTCCGTTATTTTTAGTAGGAGTGATCCTCTAAAGGTAGGCTAAGATAGTGTACGAACCATTTTGCTATTCTTATTAGGCATGAGAAATAAATGTAGATAGCGAATATGAGTTTCTCAAATGTTGATGATGTTAATGATGAAGATAACGTGTTCTACTATACGTTCGGTCATACATCAAAGACAGAGATGAGATCCAAAAGATGTTATAATATTCAGACACCTAATTTTCTAGATGACGGATCAACAATTATGGGAGATCGCATTACCGTCACGCTCCCTGCGGCAAACATAAATCAGTTATGTAAAGAGTCGTCGGTCAACCAAGTTAGTCTTAATACAACTATTAATCAGATCATTAAAGCACATCTGGATTGGCATGCAAAAGCTTCTGAAGCAAAAATGTATTATATGCCAAAACCATTCATTGCCAAGACAATTAATCTGCTTACAGAACAGCAGTTGTCAGAAATTGCAGAATCTGTGGTGGATCAGCTTTTTGATATGACTTTATTGTTACATGGTGAATTTAACCATTCGACGTTTATGGATATATTTGATAATTGGTGTAGAATGACACGTACTCCTGTAAGATATAAACAAAGTGAATATGAATTCAAAATTATAGTCATGCATGATATGGGATACAATTACAGTTATTTATTAAAATTGATTTTCCACTCTGTAATGGAACAAAGATTCCTAATAAAAACGAATTATATTCTTACGGATAACATCCTTCTGATTAAAACCGATGGCGAAGTTCAAAGTCCTACTTCGTTCCGATCCTCTTAACAAACATCGTCTAATTTATTTTCTTGACCCCTGAAATAAAATCAAACCAATTAGCAGATATTTTCTAACTAATTTTGACTAGTGAGCAAGATATAGTGGATAGGAAATGCTATTTGCCTCTTAAATCAGAAAATCTAAAGATACTCTACCCAAAGTATTATTGTTACATAATACGCTGCTCTTTGTTCTCTTTTCTTGATATTGATGATGACGGCTGAGGCATTGAGTTATACGATTTCTTAAGCCAAATTGGTGTATTTATGGCAGCAGTATATATGGTAACGGCGACCATGATTATGACAGCAGTATATATGTGCCGAAAAGGCCTCAGATATTCTATATCGAATGTGCACAATGTACCTATCAATGTAACATCGGTTGATAGTAACATAGTTATATACAGTATTGCCAGGTGGATCGTCTGGTTAAGAATAAATATTTTGTATGAAGGAAAATCATTGTCAACATGGGAAGCCGTTTTGAATATTTTACTGAACGAGAGTCACACATCAGCTTTGGCAATAATAGGCTAGGAATGAAGCCGATAGCAACTGCAACGACAACAAGAATGAATATCCTTCTTATTGGGGAACTCTTCGCAAATATGGATAAAACAACTGTGGATGGTGAAATGGCAAAAAAGATTGTACTACGATCCTACTGGTGACGATCTGGAAAAAGGCAAACCAAATCCCGCGCCCTTTGTGATCGCCTTAAATAATATGTTGTGTAATTGATAGTAACATGGTCTCAGGTAAAGTGAAATATGGTACATTAGGCATCATGGTGTTGTTTTCGGGTCTTGTTTCCGTTATGACCCTATCAGACCCTTTGTTCGCCCAAGGATCCAATCAGTCTGCTGGAAACCAGACAGGCGAAGCTATGCAGTCTGCTGGAAACCAGACAGTTGAGGCATTACAGACCGCAGGTAATAGAACTGGCGAAGGATTACAAGCAGCAGCAAATGAAACCGGAGAATTCCTTGGCAATCTATCAGAAGGCGTACAGGGGTTCCTTAACGAAGGGGGTCGAAATCAGAGCGGTTAGGCTAGACAGGCTGACGAATTAATTTTTTTGTTTCCTAATGTTACAGGATTCCCAGTTTATTTTAATGGAGGATCAATGCAATCTTGATTTTTCTATTTTTACTCAAATGACTCATAATAATATAGCTAAATAGCCCTGCTAAAGCGGGGTTGGCGCAGGCCCTGCTAAAGCTAATATATTGTGGAATGGTGAATAAGCGATGAGGTCAGGCCACTTCGAAGGATGAAAGGATTATTTACTCATTACAAGATGCACCAGGTTGTTTGTACTCATCAGGAGAACACAAATGACGAATAGCAAGAATTTGTTGACGAGACTTGGAATACCGAAGCAAGTTGCGTCTGTTGCCATCGAGAGAAAGCGCTTTGGAGAAATCACGCACGGTAATCAGATAGACTTAACAGTCGACGGTGAGGAAACATTCAAGCTTATTTATGACGCCATCTTTCAAGCTGAGAGTTCTATTTTCATAGCCGGCTACGACCTTGATCCTTCGCTGAATTTTGTTCGAGATAACGACTATGATTTGCCTAAGACGAGCAAATCTAGTGCCAGTAGTGGGAGTGTTGTAACTGATGTGGAACAATTTGGAAAAGATCAAAGTCATACTTCATCAAGTTCTGCTGCAAGCACTGGTCAAAATTCCTTATCCACTGTAGCTGATTGTACAACTTCAAGACAACGCGTGAAGGGCAGGCATTCATATAAAAGATTCCAAGAGCTGATAATTGAGAAAGCTAGGAATGGAGCGACAGTTAGAATTATTGTGTGGCAACCGCGGCTGCCACTTCGCATTTTGCCAGGAGCTGACGAAAGAGGACTAGATGGGAGAGCCGAAGAGGTTGAGGTATTAAATAAATTAGCTATAAAATATGGAATAGAGCAGAATCTGATTGTCAAGATAGATAATACTTCACCCACTCTCTCCTCTGCACACCATGAAAAAATAATTGTGATCGATAGTAAGATAGGATTTTGTGGAGGATTTGATTTATCCAGAGGTAAATGGGACACTAGTAGACACCACTATAACGATTCACAACGGGACCAGGATTCCGAACCGTGGCATGACTGCCATGCTATTATGAGAGGTCCGATCGTGTGGGATTTAGCCTATCACTTCAATCAGCGATGGGCATACCATGAAGTCAAAGATGAAAAAAGGATTCGGGCTTTGAATCTTAAGCCGGCTAATTTTCCGTTTGACGTTTCCAAAGGAGGAACCAAAATGGTTGCGTTACGCACTTGGGAAGGAATGGATAAGGACGGAGGTATTCTAGCATGGTATACAAACTCTATCCGAAAAGCAAAGAATTCTATATACATTGAAAACCAATTTCCATTTCAGAATGAATTCATTACAAGGATCCTTTGCAAAAGGCTTCAAGAGCAAAAAAACCTGAAAGTTATTATTGTTGGTCCTATGGAACCGAACCTCCCAGGTTTGATAGGGAGTATACTGTCCAAGACTAGTGTAAATGATGTCAACAAACATTTGCAGTGGATAAGGGATGCAGGAGACTTGGGAAGAAGAGTGGGAACTTACTCACTAGTTTGTCAAGATAAGAAAACCAAAAGTCTGCGTCAAATCTACGTGCATTCAAAGCTTTTTATAGTGGATGACAAATGGATTACAATTGGATCAGCAAATATAGATAAAAATGGATTCAAAGACTCAACAGAGGTTAATGTTGGAATCACTTCTAGTTCGCTTGCTAAGGAACTGAGGATACGACTTTGGCGCGAGCATATAGGATCGCCCGAAAACACTAAAAATTTGACCAATATATACCGCCCTGAAAAGGCTAAGCAGTTATCTCCATCGCGACGAAAATTTGAATCTCCATCGTACGATAACTGCTCAGACATCGAGGATTTTGATAACGGATTCAACATATGGAAGAAGATAGCAGACCAAAATGGTTTAACCTTTTCAAATAAAGGTAACATTACAGGTCATATCTATTACTACAACTTCGAGGAGATGAATCTTCCGCCACCTTATCCTGAGGCGAAGGGAGGAAGTAAATTTTCCTTCTTGTGAATATGCCTTAGCTAAAGTTCTAATATGTAAATCAATGACTGCACACATTCGAATATTTTCGAATATTTCTGTAATTGGGTAATAAAAGGTGGGACGTAGGTTCTATCATTGTCCGAATGGGGCTTTTAATTGGACTCCAGCTATGGCATTCGCCGAGTTGGGATCTACATCATTCTGTGGTTCTTCTGTTACGAAGAATATGGTATATGTAAAAGGATTGACCATATGTTGACCGACATTTATTGTCCCGTTTTCGTTAAGCTGTCCCAAGCTAAGTTTATATTCAGACCCACCGGCATCACCGAGCCATGCTTCATAAACATTTCCCTCTGCAGGAGATGCGCTGACTAACCCCTTGATGTTGGTTTGATGTCCATCCGAAGATATTGTGATATCTCCAATTTTTTCCCCGCCATATGGATTGCCTTCAGCTGGCTTTGTAAGTTCTCCGGTCACGTTTGCTGTCTGTAACTGGGCACTATCGGCAGATTCGTTCTGAGCTACTGCATTTTGCGCTATTTGAATTTCCAGTCCATAGGTTAGTGATGTCACTACCGCTACAGTTAGAGTCAAAATAGCTACGTAAGGCAGTTTTCTTGATTCAAACAGTATTGTCATTTATTGTATCTTAAGCATAGTAAACAAAATATAAATAGCATTACTGACTGAGGTAAAGCAATCGACTTGACCAAGTAATTTGTTAAAATTAGATATTTGATAAGTAGTCGCCAGATTTACAAGCTATAAATAGAATGTTGAATATGAATTATCGAGAAGGAAAATGGGCGAATTTGAAGTAAAGAAAGAAACAAAATATGAAGTAGACACACATGATGTAAAAGATGATGTCGAAGAAACAGGACACGAAGTAAAAGAGGGTGCTGAAGATGCCAAAGACAAAATAAAAGCAGGAGCAAAAGCCGTATTTAATAAAGTGAAGGATCCAGATAAAGATCTAGAAACAGAATACCAGGGAGAGTAAATAAAAGAAAAACTCGACTAAGGTTCAATCGCTTTACTATGCATTAGAAAAGTTGCTGTAGAAGCTAAATTTCATTTTCTTTTGTGCTTTCAACCTTGTTAGTCAATATATAATTTGTAAAAAGATGGGGGAGATAAGGTCCTGAATTAATTTCACAATCCGAGCACTAGTATGGAATTCAGTAGCTATCTCAGACAACTATAACAAAGGTCAAAATCGTTCATTACTTGAAAAAGCATTCAATAAAATCTCGCAGTAAGATTTCTCCTATTAGTCAGGATATTTAGCATTTAGCATTTAGCATTTAGCATTTAGCATTTAGCATTTAGCATTTAGTCTCCTTTTCCAAAGGACGTGCTTCCTTATCAAATGTTAGAACAATCGTGTTATCCGTAGTATCAAACTGCGTCTTTGTTTCAAATGCGTTCTCCAACAAACGCCTGTAGATCTCCTTGAACAGATAAGAGTACTTTGACCCCATATTGTGCTCAATTATGATCTTTTGGTTAGTTTCATTTTCTTCCGTCCTGTAAGGTATGTCTGAAATTCTAGACCAATTTTCCAAAATGCTAAGAAAGGAGGAAATCGTAAATTCTCCCCGCAATAGTAAACCAATATCAACAAAATCCTTCTTTGCGCTCGTATCTGCTAATTCTGCTAATTGTTGTTCTGTAAACTTTTCAAGAACTCTTGATATGAATGGTTTTGGTACATAATAGAGTTTAGCTTGAGCAGCATAGAGATGCCAATCAAGGTGTTCGTTAATAATTTGGTTTACAAGTGTATTAACGCTAATCTGTCTTGTTTCGGCTTCCTTGCATAATTGCTCCAGGTTATCGGAGGGAAGTCTGAAGGTTACACCTTCGGTAGCAGATTTTCGTCTTTTGGTAGCTGTCTTCATGAAAGGGTCACCTACTTATCCATTCCCGGGGAATACATTGTACTTGTTTAATTACACTAGAGTTATTTAACGTATTTGAATTATTAAATTACACAAAACACACACGTTTTTTATAAAAGATGAGCTAAACTGACGCAATGAATAAGCAATCTATACAGCATGGGAAATATATTCTATATGAATTTCCCCCCAATGCTGCTCAGGATAAAGAACGACAAGGTGCTCTTGAGGTTATTACCAATTCTCGTATATGTCTATCATGCAAGAGTGACACGACAATTTTTGATGGATTAACTGGTGAAATAATCTGTACAACCTGCGGTACGGTTGTTTTGGATAAGCAGGAAACGCCAGTAAGTGATATAAACACGAAAAATAGATCGGGCATGCCATCATCACTTGTTTTCCCTGACAAAGGTTTGTCAACTATTATAACCTACTCCAATACTGATGCGAATGGTACAGTCCTAAATCGAGAACAGATTACAACTAGTAAAAAGATTAGATATTTGGACAAGATTTGGAGCAATAACAAGAATCATTTAAGAAATTTTAAGAATGCATTCGCAATCATGGCGACTGTTCGCGATAAATTGGGGCTGACCAATCCCATAATAGAAAGAGCTGCATATTACTATCGAAGAGCATTTGATAGCAAATTGATCAAAGGAAGAGCGATAAAAGAAATGGTTGTAGCAAGTATCTATGCCGCATGTAAAGAAATGAGTGTTCCAAGAACGATGCAAGAGATATCTTATGCGGCAAATGCGGAGCCCATTTTCTCAGGTAGATGTTATAGAATAATGTCTAGGAAATTGAGGATTAGTCACGCTACAGTAGATGCCTCATCATACATTTCCAAAATTGCAACTAATGCACAGATTAGCCAACAGACTTATAGGGAAGCAGTAAATATGTTGAGTGTAGCAAAAAGGAATCCGATCTGCCACGGAAAAGATCCCAGGGCAATAGCTGCGGCCGTGTTGTACGCTTCTTGTTTAAAAAAGAAAGAGTCGACCATTAGCCAATCAAAAATAGCAGCAGCTGGAAACATAAGTGTTGTGACACTAAGAAAGAGACTCGCCGATATTCTAAAAATATGTCCTGAGGTAATTATGTGAAAACCCGTCACAGAATAAAATAGAATGTCTGATTTTTAAAGGCTCATCTCATACGAGCTTCATGCTTC
>Ga0315553_10000861_pt1 | contig 26273 bp, 24 predicted proteins | sample SalMarSW160140MG_FD_203099 | JGI IMG/M metagenome (GOLD analysis project Ga0315553, IMG submission 203099) | Salt marsh sediment microbial communities from the Plum Island Ecosystem LTER, Massachusetts, United States - Salt Marsh Sediment SW1601-40 ... | reverse complement strand
GAAGCGAAAATGGAAGCTGACGGCTTTAGCGGGTGCGCGGCGTGACCAAGCAAACATTAGAATCGCAGATGGGTGAACTTGCGACCAAGGCGGATCACGCCGCCGTGGTGCTCAAGTGCGTCAGCAATAAGTGGCGCTTGCTGATACTGTGTCAGTTGGTAAAGGGTGAGAAATCCGTTGGCAGCCTCGAGCAGATAATCGGACTTGGCCAATCGGGCCTCTCGCAGCATCTCGCTGTCTTGCGCGCGAACAAACTGGTCAAGACGCGGCGCGTTTCGCAAACGATCTATTACTCGATCAGGGGCAGCGAAGCACCGGCCATCCTGACAGCTCTCTATGATCTCTTTTGTCAATCATCGGAACCGCCTGGCGAGGACGATGACCTCGTGAGCTGATTGTCGCTTGGGGCCCTTCATCGCCATCAACGCCGTCAGTCCTGACGTAACGTCTTGCACGGGGTTCCGGCGACGAGCTTTTCAACGCCTGACTGCAACCTTCATCGCCAGGTTAGGGACCGGGCGCAGCGTGACCCGATGCACCGGGAACGTCTTGGTGTCGCTGGGAAGCGAGAAGCGGAAATAGCGAAGCAGGGTCGCCAACACGATTACGGCTTCGACTTGCGAGAGGCGTTGGCCGATACAGACCCTCGGTCCTGCGCCAAAGGGCAGGAAGGCATAGGGTGCGACCTTCTCTGTTGCGCTCTGGAGGAAGCGTTCGGGCCGGAAATAGTCTGGTTGCTCCCACAGTGTCCGATGGCGATGAATGATATAGGGAGCGATGATGACCGTGGATCCCCTCGGAATCTTCACGCCAAGGATTTCATCCGCGACGCTTGCTATCCGCGACATGATTGGCGCAGGCGGGTAGAGGCGCATAGCCTCATTGACGACAGCGCGCGTCAGGATGAGCTGCTCAGGCCAGCGCGCGACATCCTCGGAGCGGCATGAGTCGATTTCCGCTTCGACAGCAGATAGAACGCGCGGATGTTTGGCCAACAGAAACAGAGTCCAAGCCAGCGTATTGGCGGTTGTCTCGTGGCCCGCACCAATAAACGTAATGATGCTGCCCGCCACATCCGCTTCACTCAAACCATCGCCCGTCCTCGGATCCTTAGCCTCAAGCAATAGAGTGACCAGATCGCGCGGCGGCCTCAAGCCCTTCGCCATGTCTGTCCGCCGGCGTCTGATGATTCTCTCGGCCAGACTCTCAAAAAATTGAATGGCTTTTCTCGCCCGGCAGACGCCCAATCGCGGGACCCAGTTGGGTGCATCGAGGGCGTCGAGCGGGGCGATGCGTCCAGCCGAGTTGAAATAGCGCGTGAGAGCTGCCGAGAACTCAACGGAATCCGTTTGAGTCTGGTCCGAGAAAAGCATGGATGAAATGATCTCGAAGGTCACCCTGGCGAGCTCGGCGCTCATGTCGAGGATTTGGCCATCGTCGTACTGGCTCAGCCGTTGGACCATGCGCTGACTGCATTGCAGCATCGCATTGGTCTGCGCTTCTACGGCACTTGGTGTGAACAACGGCGCTAGAGCATGGCGCGCGACCTTCCAAGTGTCTCCGCTTGACGTCAGCAGGCCGGTGCGAAGCCCCGGCTGAAGGATGCGCAACTGCCTGCGATCCTTTGGGTAGTTCTCGGCATGGGCGACGAGGACATGGTGCACGCCTTCCGGCGAGCTCACGACGTTGATCTGACCGATGACCGTCTTTTCCGAGACGATCGGCTCGACGAAGTGACGATCGCCACAGATCGAGAGTGGATTACGCCATAGGGCGAACAAGAGTGGGATGGCGCCGGGCCGCTTCGCGCGCGGGATAGGGGCAGGTGGGCGATACCCCCTCGCAGGCGTCGACGCCTGGAGGTTCGTGTCAACGCAATAGGGGGTGCCAGCGCGAGGCCCCGTCACGCCTGGGGTGCAGGCCCCAGCCTCTCTCGTGTGTGACATGTTTCACACATACTCCCCTGAATTGTTCACTCGAAGCCGACTTCGTAAGGACCGCGGTCTCGACAGAATATGTCAATTTGTTAATCTACATTTTTATTAAGCCATTTGCATACCGCGACGGCGGGAAGACGGAACGGGGGAGTCAAGGTGGAGCAGCAACGCAAAAGGGTCGTTTCGTGTGCGTGTTTCGGGATCGGCTCGCCTCTCGCATCTAGCAAGGTCAACCTCGGACAGCGATCGGGTGTGCAGCGGCCATCGTCGCTATGGCTGAGCCTTGTTTCGCCAGCGATGGCAGGAGATTCGCTGCAGGCGACGACAGCTGGGGCGTCACCGGACAGTTTGGCGCCGATATCGCTATTGGCGGGAACTGGCAGCTGAACGTTGACGCCAAGTACATGTTCCTGGAGCCGGACGTGTCTTGGCGAGGGAAGGGCCTCTTGGCCGGACGCTCGCTGGTCGTGGATAATCTAAAACTCGATCCGTGGATCCTGAGCGCTGGTATTGGCTACAAATTCTGAGGCCCGACCACACCGATTCGGATCTCCAAAGTGGCGAGCGCCTGAATTGGGGGCCGTCGCGGTCATTGGCGCGTTCGGCGCAATTCTCATCAAAATCTCACGATCCTCCCCTCACTAGCCGAAATTGCTACCCTTGAAAGGGGAAGGGCGCTCCGGTCCCATCGCTGACGAAGAGAGCGACGTATCGTCATATCGTTAAACGCCATTTCATCTTATCCTAATTGATTGTAATGGTTTCCCCGCCCGGGCATTCGCGGTTCGCTGGGAGCCGAGGAGACCTCAAGGCCTTTGCAGCAGCGATGGTCGGTGATGTTCCGGTGTAGAATTAGGAGCGGTCAGAATGAACGATGTCATATGCGAAGAGCGGGTGGGTCCACCTCTTCTGCATGACCCGGCGCCAGATTTCATAGCCCGAACAACCATGGGCGATCGTAAGCTCTCCGAGTATCGGGGAAACTGGCTGCTATTCTTCTCGCATCCGGCAGACTTCACTCCGGTTTGCGCGAGTGAGTTCGTCGCCTTTGCTAAGGCGGCTGACCATTTTCGGGCTTTGGGTTGTGAGTTGCTCGCACTGTCCGTGGATAGCTTGTTCTCGCATTTGGGTTGGATTCGAAGCATTCAACAGCAATTCGGCGTCGAGATAACGTTTCCCATCATCGAGGATCCCTCGATGGTCATCGCTCGGGCCTACGGCATGATTGCGCCGCGTGCACCCGACAGCGCCCTCGTTAGGGCAGCTTTCTTTATTGATGGGCACGGCATCATCCGCGCGATTACTTGGTACCCGATGACCACGGGTCGGAACGTCGCAGAACTGTTGCGTTTGCTCGCTGCCCTTCAGGTGACTGATGCGCAAGGTGTTTCAACCCCGGAGGGTTGGCAGCCTGGGCAGGATGTTCTTCTTCCGCCGCCTCGAACGGCAGAAAGCATCTATCAGAAGCAAGCTCCGGGGACGGACTGGTATTTCAGGAAATCCGGGGCCTCAGAGGTTACCAATGGTAAGGCCAAAATCAGCAATGATATCTAGAGACATCGATGTAGTCAGAGCCGCCGCCTTGCTGCGCGCGGTGAGTAATCCGGCGAGGCTGCGTATTGCATTGTGCCTGCTGAAGGGCGAACGGTCAGTCTCAGAACTAGAGAACGAACTTGGTCTAAGACAGCCGAACCTGTCACAGCATTTGGCTGAGCTACGAAATGCGGGCCTCGCCGTCGGGCGCCGCGAGGTAAAGTCGGTTTTTTATCGTCTTGCTGACGACGGAGCTCGGCAATTCGTTGCCGGCTTGCTGCAGAGTTTTGGCGGTGCTCCCGCGCCGACCGCCCCCCAAATGGCTCCGGCCCTCGGGAAAAGGCCGGAACAGGCGGCGGTGTTCGCGAAAGTCAGTGTGGGATAGTGGGCGCACGACAAGTGCGAGCTTAACCGAGCAGACCGCACAGCAGATAACGGCCATCTCCGACAATCCGATGCGATCTTTTGATCGCTGTGGTCCCGCGTTGCCGACAATCCTAAAAGTGCCGTGAGTGTGGTCGAGTTCGCAGGCTGACAAGGGAAACGCCTTGCGGGGGCGATCCCGGATCAGCGCGAGCAGCGTTGACGACCGCGCGACGCCCACCTCACGAGGGCCGGCCGCTTGGCGGCCAGTCAGCTATTGGTCCCTCAGGGGCCGGGGCTCCGAGCAATGGCTTCGGGTCTGGCAATCGGGCGCCGAGGCGGTAAGCGGCGGCGTTGATGCCATAGGATTTGAGGCGCATATGCACCGCCCGCGGCGTCATCCTCATGGAGCGGGCTACGGCGCTGACATTGCCGTTAAAATGCTTGAGCGCCTGGATCATCACTTCACTTTCCGCCTCTCGTGTAACCCGGCGGCGCAATTCGCGCAGGTTGCTGCCGTCGCCGATGCCTTGTGACCCGAGATCCGGCTGCGGCAGCGGGATGCTGTCAATGACAGGCCCGCGGGCAAACAGGAAGGCGCATTCAAGCACGTTTTCCAGCTCGCGCAGATTGCCGGGCCATTTGTAGCTCATCACCTTGGCCCATGCCTGCTCGCCGAGCATCTTGTCGGGTGATTGATATTTTTCCGCCAGCCTTTCCAGGAAATGATGGACCAGTGGCGAGATGTCATCGGGGCGCGCACGCAGCGGCGGAAGATGGATCGGGACGACATTGAGGCGATACCAAAGATCGTGCCGGAACTTGCCGCTCTTGACCGCTCCCTCCAGGTCCTGGTTCGAGGCGGCGATGATCCTGGCCTGGGTCCGCAAGGTCTGACGTCCTCCGACCCGTTCGAATTCGCCCTCCTGCAAGACGCGAAGCAAGCGCACTTGGGCTGACACCGGGAGCGAGTCGACCTCGTCGAAGAGTAGCGTGCCCCGATCGGCGCGCTCGAAAAAACCATGGTGGACATTGTAGGCGCCCGTGAACGCCCCCTTCTCGTGGCCGAACAGGGCGCTCTCGATGAGGTTTTCCGGTATGGCGCCGCAATTGACGGCGACGAATTCATACTCCGCGCGGCCGCTCATGGCGTGAATCGCGCGCGCGATGACTTCCTTGCCGACACCCGTTTCTCCGGTGATCAGCACGGTGGCCGGCGTCGGCGCGACGATCTCTACGGCTTCAAGCGCCGCCCGCATCGCCGCAGATTCGGCGACGAGCCCTGGCGGCACCCGGACTCCGCGGCGTGGCGCATTCGGTTCCGGGCACCAGGCTTCCCGCAGCTTTGCCTCGATCCGCACCCGGGCCTCGGCGGAGGCCGACCTGGACACGATCTTGTCGCCCTCGCAACGGTACTCGTCTCCGGGCTTGTTCCGCGCGGCTTCGGCGTCGGTGTAGATGCAGACCTCGCAGCGGCCATCGTTGAGAGCGATGCGTTTGCGAAGCTCGACTTTGGCGTAGCCGAAATTGCGGGCGGCAATGCCACCGAAGACGCTGGCCGTCATCCGGCATAGCTCTGGCGCCTCGCGCACGCCGTTGCCGAACGGGCAGCAGGTGTTGACGACCCGAATGGTGCCGGCGGCTCCGGAGGCGCGGGAAAAGTTGCCGCCGATCCGGTTCTTGATGCCTATGATCAGGTCGGCATATTGCTCCGGAGTGATCGGCCCATCGTAACCGAGACGATCGCGCATCGCCTCCTCAAGGCAATGGCTCGCCGATAGGCCCACTTGCTCGATATAGCGGTCGGTGCTCGCGTCGTCTTGTTGGCCGTAACGCTGCTCCGCCACCTTCATGCATTGCGCGATGAAGGTTCGCAGAAATGAGACGGGATTCAGTGGCTTTGTGGATTGGTTGTCCATGCGTCACTCCCCACCGACCAACGTTTCGCGAGCGTCGCCTGCCTCATCCATAATGTTGTCGCTTGCGACATATTGCAATATTGCAAGCCTACATTACAGAGTTGTCGGCTACTTGTATGCTGTGGCTGACCGCTGTGTACGAAAGTACGACCCGCAAAGCTGGGACTTTCGGGGTTGGGGTCGTTGAAAAGCGGCTATTGGAGGGGATGACCTGGGGTCGTACAGGCCCTCTGCGCCCCACCTCATTTGCCTTCCAGCCTCCTGGGTGCTCATCAAGGGAATGCACCCTCCGGCTTCGCGGCGCACGATCCGGCGCATCGTCGATGGAGTTCCCAAGACGTCAAACTACTGCTGTCACCCCGGCTGAGCCGGGGCGGCAATTCCCGTGCGGGTCCGGCGACAGAACCCCAGGCGGATGCTAGACGGCGTCCACCTGGGGTTTGGCCATGATCAGCGGCAGCAGGGACAATTGGGGCCGTGACCCCCCGCCGCCGGCTTCGGTTCTAGCGAGCGGACGGCCATCTCCCGGCCCCGCGCCATTGAGCCGTGAACCGCCGGCGCAACGAGGAAGACCTGCTCAACAGATCCGCCGCATTCGGGACATGACGGACGGTTCGCGGCGATGGCGTGGGTCGCCTCGAATACGCGGTCGCAGCTGTCGCAGCGATAGCTGTAGGTTGGCACGGTTTCACTCCGCAGCCGCTGCTGTCGCAGCGGGCCAGCGCGGCGGCTGTTTGCCTTTGACGCCGAACTGCCCGGAGGTCACGTCCGTACGCCCGAGGCGGGCGGCGTCCTTGGTCGGTGCGCGCAGCCGACGTGTTTCCACTTCCCAAATCCAGCCGCTGACAGTGACGTTCTTGGGAATAAGCGGATGGTTCTTGAAGGCCGCGATCGTGCGCAAGCAGGCGTCGTCGACATCATCCATCATGCCGATCCACTTCGCAAACGCACCCTTATCCAGCTTCAGCTCGGGCAGCGTGGGATCCAGGGTGACATTGTCTGTGTCCACCCCCTTCTTCTTGAGCGCCGCCTCGAGGTCCGCGGCGTTGGCCGACAGCATGCCGCACTGGGTGTGTTGGACGATCACGATTTCGTCGGTGCCGAAAAAGTTGCAGGTCAGCATCGCGGAGCGGATGGCGTCGTCGGTAACAATGCCGCCGGCATTGCGGAAGCAGTGCGCATCGCCGCCACCAGCCGGTGTATCAACGTGAATCCCCAGCGCCTCATCCACCGGAAGCCGTTCGTCCATGCATGCGAGCACCCAGAGCGAGCGGTTGTTGTGCCCGTCGGCGCCATACCGGCGGCGTGTCGCCCAGTGCTCGTATTCGTCTACTCGCTTCTGAAGCTGGTCTTTCAGAGTCGCCATGATGCATTTCCTCCGCTTTTTGGTTATTTGGGATTTTTCAGTCACCGCAAACGGTCGCGGCATCGAATTACCTGCATCATGCGTGCCAAGCGCACGGCAATCCTGAACCCAACAAAAACAGTGCGTTACGCCTGCATCCCGGCGGCGCGAGGAACCGACGATTCGGGCGCCGCGTCCCGCGTTTTCGGCAAAACTAATTCAAATTCAGGCGCTTAGAAAAAGAAGGAAGCGCAGCTTCGCAGTGCGCATCGGAATTTCCCAGTGTGATCAACCCGGCTGGGCTCCTTTTGAGAGCGCGGGGGTGCGCCAGCGCGTCACCGACGCTGGAGCGTGACGGGGATGTCATAGGCCGGCATCAGGGTGATCTGGGGCTTGATCTCGATGACGGCCTCGGGATCCAGGGTGAACCTGTATCGTTGCCCGATGGCCGCGAGGATAATTGCCGCTTCCATCAGGGCGAACGAGTTCCCAATGCAGATGCGCTGCCCGCCGCCGAACGGATAGTAGGCAAACTTTGGGATCCGCTTTGCCAACCCATTCTCCCACCGTTCGGGGCGGAACGCCTCAGGATCAGGAAAATACTCGGGATCGCGGTGGTTCACCCATTGGCTCATCAGGACCGTGTAGCCGCGCTTCACGCGATAGCCGCCGAGTTCCAGATCGGTGGTCGCCTCTCGCCCGACCACATACACCGGCGGGAACAGTCGCATGGATTCGGCGATCACCGAACTCGTGTAGGGCAGGTGGGCGACATCATCGGCGGATGGCATTTTGCCGGCGAGAACACGCTGCCATTCGCTCACGAGCTTGTCCTCAACGCGCTTGTGTTGAGAGAGCAGGTACCAACTCCAGGTGAGGGTCAGGGCCGTTGTCTCGTGGCTAGCGAGATAAAGGGTCATGGCCTCATCCCGAAGCTCTTGGTCGGTCATCTGGGAGCCGTCGTCATGCTGGGCAAAGACGAGCCGGGAAAGTAGGTCATCGCCGGCCGTTCCGCGCGTCCGGCCCGAAGCAATGAAGCCCTGCACCGTACGATCAAGTTCGGCGATTGCTCTCGTCAGGCGCAAATTCTGCGGTGTCGGTATCCAGAGCGGAAATTTGAGAACCTGCCGAAGCCGTGCAGTCATCAGATCGAATGCGAATTTTAGGGTGTCACTGAAGTGCTCACGGTCGCCATCGTCATCGAGGTCAAACAGCGTCTTCAGGGCGATCTTGCTGGTCAAGGCTTCGAATTCGTAATTGATCCGAACCGATTGTCCCGTAACCCAGGACTGCAGCGCTTCTTCAGTGAGGTCGGCCATGACCGGCGCATAGGAGCGGACGCGCGTCTTCAGAAACGCCGGTTGCACAAGCTTGCGCTGACGTTGCCAATACGCCCCTTCACTCGTAACGAGCCCGTTGCCGAGTACCGGCTTGAACGCGCGTGCGCCGAAGTGCTTGATGTAATGCTTGGCGTCTTTGACCAAGACCTGTTCGATGAGGTCTGGCCTGCTGGCCAGAAACACGCGTTTGGGGCCCACGCGAAGGCTCGCTAGGGGGCCATACTCTCTGGCGGTATCGAGAAGGAAGTCCAATAGGTCGGCGCCGAAGTGGCGGATATGGCCGCCAATCAGGGTCCCTTTTGGGCCTGGAGGCAGTCCCGAATAGAGTGTTTTGGTGGCTATCGTGTCCATGCCAGTCGAGAAACCAACTTCGCTTGAGAGGCAATCCTGCATCAGGCCGGCCGCGCCGACCCCGGCTCTTGCTGTGATTTAGCGCGCTTCAATGCGCGGTTCGGAGCCTCTTTCGGCTATCGAAGCGCGTCCCGGTCATGTCGCAAAAGTTCGTCATTGCCGCCGCCAATTCCCGGGCGGCGGAGGTCGCTCCGGCGCGTCTTCACCCAACCAGGAAAACATGCTCGCGTCCGCGTACGGTCCAATCCTGGCGAAGAGCTGATCATCCGTTTGCCGGAGCCGTCGGGTCACTTCCCGGCCCATGTTCATCTGGATCAGCGCGAACTGCTTGAGATCCCGTTCGTACACCCGGTGGAGGTTGGCTGCTGAAAGACGGATTGCGGTGCAATCTTCCATTGCGCGGACCGAGGCGCTGCGCGGCAAGAGGTCCATCACCGCCATCTCCCCGAAGCAGTCGCCCTCCTTCAGGATGCGGAGGAGGTACTCCTCTCCGTGCCAGGATTTCAGCACCGCGACCTTTCCCGCTTCGATGACAAACATCGAATCGGCTTGGTCGTGCTCGTGGAAAAAATACTCGTTCGCCGGAACCGACACGACCGGACACAAGCCGAGCAAGAATTGGAGGATATCGGCCCGAACTCCACCGAAAACGGGCATCCGCTGCAGGAGCTTGATCCGCGCTTCTTCCATGGCGACTTCCGGAGTTGACGTCATTATGATCTTCGGCCGATCAGTCTGCAAGGAAGAGCGACAGAGCCACCGCGGCCGGTTCAGGTGCTGACCGATCCGGGACGGTGGCTACTCTCTCCTCACGTTCCGGCCGCGCGCAGCAGCTCCGCATCCTCTTCCGGTTGCGACGGATTGATCGAGAGCCCGGTGCCGGACTCAAAGCCTCCCGGTATGACCAGGTGGGGAAGAAGCCTCAACCGCCAATGGCGATAAGGGAGATTTGGCTCGGTGGCCGAGTCGATGACGAAGTTGTAGGGCGCATCGCTAATGACGGCCTTGAGGCGCCGTACGGCACGCGGGAGCAGGCTCGCCAATTCGGACAGTTCGCTCCCCTGCGCCTGGATGAAGCAGGCCTCGTGCCGCAGCGGAAGGAAGTGTATTTCGAACGGCCCCGCCGCGGCGAAGGGCACGAGCGCAATGAAGTGCTTGCCCTCCTCGATCAGCCGGACACGAGCGCGCAGTTCGGCTTCGATATAGCGGCAGCTGACGCAAGGCTGTCCTTGGGAATAATGCTCGCGTGCCCAAGCGTCGGCCGTGGCAAGTTGCGGCGCGAGCATGCCGAAACTGATGATCTGAGAATGAGGGTGCTGCAAGGTTGCGCCGGCACGGACCCCGCGGTTGCGAAACAAGATCACGCTCTTGATTCCCGGTTGTTGCGCGAGTTCGCTGAACTGGGCCTGGTAGGTTTCCAGCACCATGGCAACTTGGACGTCCGTCAAGGCATCAAGATCGGCGTTATGAAGCGGGGTTTCGATGATTACGCGGTGCGCGCCGTAACCGGTGACCCTCGCTAGATCCGCTGGATCTTGCGTCGAAGTCGCGTCCGGCTGAACAGCGGGATATTTGTTGGGGACCACACGCACGCGCCAATCGGAACCGGCGTTGGCCGGCACCTCGGAAACGACCCCGGGAAGAAGATGCTCGTTCCCTGGGCAAAACGGGCAGGAAGGGTCAAAACTCGGGACGTTGGCCTCTTGGTGGTCGGTGGACCAGGCACGAGCGCGGTGGCTCCGCTCTGGCGCGATCAGGGACCAAGCTCCGGTGGTCACATCTTGCCGAAATTCGCTCACCTTGGCCCGGTTCCCACTTAGGCCTCGACGCCCCCCTTGAGCGGGAAACGCGCTTCGAATGACCCGATCAGATCGAGCCACTCTTCGAGTAAGCGCGGCATCAGAAATTGGCTGCGCACCGTCTCTCTTGCGCGGCGGCCGAATTGTTGGCGCAGCTTTGGATTGCGCAGCAGTTCGACCATTCGTTTCGCCGCCGCCTCGGTGCTCTCGACCAGGAAGCCGTTCATGCCATCCTCGATTTGGTAGCGGATGCCGCCGACGCGGCCACCGATCACCGCCGCGCCCTTCCACATCGCTTCCGTCACCGTGAGGCCAAAGCCCTCGCGTATCGATTTCTGCAGCACCACGGTTGCACTACGCTGCAGCGCGTTTACGAGCGCGGAGTCCTGCGCCGAGATGATGCGGATCCGCTCCTCGGCACAGTCGCAGAGGGAGGAAAACACCTCCTGACCCTCCGGATCATCAACGGCTATATCGCCGATCAGGACGAGAGTGGCGTCGACCTCCTTGCGGGCGAGCTTGAAAGCGGCGACCACCCCTTGCGGGTCCTTCCATTTGTCGAAGCGCGAGACCTGCACGACGAGGGGAAGGTCAGTGGGGATGCCGTAATGTGAAAGTCGCTCCGCGATCTCCGCCTCAGACAGCTCCTTGTTGACGGTCGAGAACGGATTTATCGCTGGCATTATGAAACGCTGCGGAGCCGCAAGCTTCTGCGCGTATTCGGGCAAGGACAGAACCACCGCGTCATAGTGCTCGATGAACGGCGTCAGATAGTTCCAGACGGCGGGGTTTGGGTGCGTCAAATCCACATGACAGCGCCAGATCCACGGGCAACTCTTGCGATAGTGGCAGATCAGGGGCAGCGGCTGTGGGTCATGGACGATGACAAGATCGTGGTCGAGATGCATGCGCGCCGCATTCTCGAAAATGACCTCCTCGTAGATTGTCTTCTTCAGCTCGGTTAAGGCGATATCGGCGCCCTGCAGCGCGTTGTGCATCTTCTTGGTCGTGGTGAAGAAGTCCGGCCGTCCCTCGAGGACGCGCCAGCCGGTCTTGATGCCGGCGGTGTTCATGAGCAGCGTGAGGGAGGAGAGAATTTGCGCGACGCCGCCGCCATAATGGGTCGAGTTGACATGCACCACATGGAGGTCGCGCAAGGCGTGCGCTTTGCCGAGAATGCGATCAACGGCCTCGGCCCCGATCAGGGACTCGTAATCTTCCACCGAGGGCAGGCGCAAGGTGACCGGATCGTCCTCGGGGACGGAGGTGTCGGTAAAGTCATTCATCTCGCGGCTGGCCCTTTGTCAAAACATTAGCGAGAACAATTATCTTGAAATTGTTTTGCGCGCACGCCCCCTATGTAGTGCAAGTCGCCACGCTCTTTGAGCATGCCGTCTTAGCCCTGGTCGAGCTCAAGGCGAAGGAAATGGGTGGCGCAGGAGATGCATGGATCGTAGTTGCGGACGGTCTGCTCGCAACGATGGCGTAACGCATCCTCAGGCAAATCGAGCGACCCGCCGATGAACTGCGTGAGGTCTTCTTCGATACAGGCCTGGTTCTGCGAGGTGGGCGGAACGATCTGTGCTTCGGCGATGGTGCCGCCGGCATCCAGGCGATAGCGGTGATAGAGCAGGCCCCGCGGCGCCTCGGTCGCGCCGAAGCCTATGCCGGCGCGCGGCTCTACGGGAACCGCGGGTTGGTCCGGCTCCTCATAGGCCTCGATGATCCTGAGCGCCTCATCGCAGGCGTAAAGCACCTCGACCGCGCGCACCATGATGCTGCGGTAAGGATTGGTGCAAGCGGGTCCCAAGCCGACCTCCCGCGCTTTCTCCTGAGCGAGGGGCGAGAGGCGCTCGAAGTTCAGATTGTAGCGGGCGAGAGGCCCGAGAAGATAAGCGCCACCGTCGCGAATGCGGGACCGCAAGGCCGTGGTGCGCTCAAGATGGTACTCCTCGAAATGCTCGTGATATTGGCTTGGGGTGATATCAAGACCTTGACTTGAGGCGATCCGCCCCTCTGCCAACGGATACCGGTCGGGATCTTTGAGCGCGACGAACACGTAGTCGCGTGCGGCGTCGGGGAAATCGAACTCAGCCACCCACTCCAAGGTCTTTAGCGCAGCGTCGCGCGCCCATTTGAGCTTTTCGCCAAGGCCCTCCAGGTCACGCTTGCGGGGCGTTCGGTAGAAGCCGCCGACGCGCACATTGACCGGGTGGATCTCGCGGCCGCCGAGCAGCGACATGATCTCGTTCCCGGCCCTTTTCAGCTCGAGCCCGCGGCGAACCGCGTCGCCATGATCCTCGGCCATGTCGATCGCGCTTGCGTATCCCAGGAAATCTGGAGCGTGCAGCATGTAGATATGCAGGCTGTGGCTCCCGATCCATTCGCCGCAGTAGAGCAGGCGGCGAAGCTCGCGCAATGGACCATCGACCGTGACGCCGAGCATGCTCTCCATCGCTTGAACCGCGCTCATCTGATACGCGACCGGACAAATGCCGCAAATGCGCGCCGTGATGTCTGGCATCTCGGTGAAATCGCGGCCGCGCAACAAGGCTTCGAAGAAACGCGGAGGCTCGAAAATGTTGAGTTCGGCCGAGCGGACCACGCCATCCCTCACGACAACCTTGAGTGCGGCCTCGCCCTCCACCCGGGCGAGATAGCCAACATTGATGGTCTTAGCGCCCATGTCGCTCGCTCTCTTTGCGGAAGGACGGAGCATCGGCATTAAAAGTCCGGTAGACGCGCTCCAGCGCAACATCATCCATCCCGAGCGCCGCCAGCCACTTGCTGAGCGATGGAGCGTTGGGCGTTTCCATCGGGCCGTAGCAGCCGTAGCAGCCGCGATCGTAGGACGGACAAATGGCGTTGCAGCCGGCGTGGGTGACCGGCCCGAGGCAGGGCGTGCCATGAGCGACCATGACGCAAACATTGCCCTTCAGCTTGCATTCCATGCAGACGCTCTGAGGCGATATCGCTGGACGGCGTCCGACGAGGAAGGCCGAAATCACCTCGACGAGCTGCCGCTTGTTGATCGGGCAACCGCGGAGCTCGAAATCGACGGGAACGTGGTCGGCGATTGCCGTCGAGGTGGCAAGCGTCTTGATATAGTCGGGCCGCGCATAGACGATGGCCGCATACTCGCGCACGTCGGCAAAATTGCGGAGTGCCTGGATGCCGCCAGCCGTCGCGCAAGCACCGATAGTCACGAGCCGATCCGAGCGTTGGCGAATATCCTGAATACGCGTGGCATCGTGGGCCGTGGTGATCGAGCCCTCGACCAGGGAAAGGTCATAGCGGCCCCTGATCTCGCCGCGCATCGCTTCGGGAAAGTAGGCGATGTCCACGGCGCCGGCGATGGCAAGCAATTCGGTCTCACAATCGAGGAGACTGAGCTGGCAGCCATCGCAGGAAGCGAACTTCCAGACCGCTAGGCGAGGCTTTCGGGTGGATGCCGACACTTATAGCTCCTTCACGCCAAGCAGCGTCCGTACCCGGTCATAGCGGAACACGGGGCCATCCCGGCAGACAAATAGGGGACCGAACTGGCAGTGACCGCAGAAGCCCACGGCACATTTCATGTTGCGTTCCATGGAGAGGTAAATGGCCTCGTCGGCCACTCCAGCATCCCCGAGGGCACCAATGGCGAAGCGCATCATGATCTCGGGCCCGCACACGAGGGCGATGGCATTGATCGGATCGAATGTCGCGTGCGGGACGAGGGTCGTGACGACGCCAACATGGCCGTGCCAGGTTGTGGTGGCATGGTCCACTGTCATGTCGACTTCGAAGTCCGACCTGCTGTCCCATGACCTGAGTTCTTGATGGTACAGAACATCTTCCGGGCTGCGTGTCCCATACAGCAGCGCGACGTTGCCATAGCGCTCGCGTTGAGCGAGCAGGTGGTAAAGCACCGGGCGCAGCGGCGCGAGCCCAAGGCCGCCGGCGACAATGACGACGTCGCGCCCAAGCATTTCGGCCATCGGCCAACCTGTGCCGAAGGGGCCGCGAAGGCCAAGCACGTCGCCCGGCTCGAGGCGTGTCAGTGCGGCTGAGACATGGCCTACCGCGCGCACCGTATGGGTCACGCATTCAGCGTTGCCGGGGTCGCCACTGAAACTGATTGGTACCTCGCCGACGCCGAAGGCAGTCATCATGTTGAACTGTCCTGGCACGAAGCTTCCGCCGTTCCCCTCGCCCTCGAGGTCGAGGGTCCACGTCTCGGGGCCATCCAGCCGTAGCCGCCGCACCCGAGCGATTCGGGGCAGCATCACATCAGCGGCGACCCCCACGCCGAGCGTCTCAGGACTTTGCGCCATAAACATCGAGAAGCTGGAGCCGCGTGGCGTGCAGGCGCTGCACCAGGATCGGCGTGAAGCGCTGCATCATCTCGTACCCGAAATCATGATCCTCGTCGCATTTTCCCCGGAGGCAAGCGGCATCGACGGTTATGGTGCGCGTGAGCTCGATGGCCTTGGCGTCAACAGCCAGCCGGTACGGCGGCACCAGCCAAGAGACGCCGAGGATCTCTCCCGCTCGCAACGTCTGGATGATGATGGAGCCATGGCCCGGGGACTTGATCTCGAGCGCCACCCGGCCATGCCGAAGCAGGTAGAACTGATTGGCCGGCTCGCCTTCATGGAACAGGTAGGTGTTGGCCTCGAACTGTTCGGCCGCGGCGCAGTCGCCGATGAGGTCGCAGAATTTCTCGTCCAACCCGGCGAAGAAAGGATGCTCCTTGATGATGCGTGCGAGGTCTGCAGTGGTCGTGTCGGTCATTGGGGTTCACTCTTGCGGATTGCCTGCACCTCTTCGGTAATGTCGATCCCGACCGGACACCACGTGATGCAGCGCCCGCAGCCGACGCAACCGGAAGTGCCAAATTGGTCGACCCAAGTGGCGAGCTTATGGGTCATCCACTGACGATAACGCGAATGAGCGCTGCTACGGACGCTTCCACCGTGAATGTAGGAAAAATCCATGGTGAAGCAGGAGTCCCACCGTCGCCAGAGCGAGGTTTCCGCCCCGGTCAGATCACTGGACTCTTCGACCGCGGTGCAGAAGCATGTTGGGCAAACCATGGTGCAATTGCCGCAAGTGAGACACCGCTCGGCCACATGATCCCAGCGGGGGTGCTGGAGGTTGCGCATTAGAACATCGCGCACATCGTCGGCCTGCATCTTGCGGCCCATTGATGCAGCGGTGCGCGCAATGATCGTTTGCGCCGCATCGATCTCAGCCTGCGTGGCTGCGCGATGCGGCAGCTCCAGCAGCAACTCATACCCCGATTCCGTGCCTGCCTCGGCAAGGAAGCCGTGGCCATCGCTATCCAAGACCTCGGTGAGAGCAAGGTCGAACCCGGCATTTGCCTTCGGCCCGGCATGCATGGAGGCGCAGAAGCAGGTTCCACCTGCCACCGAACAGTTCACGGCGACGATAAAGACGCCTTCTCGCTGGGTCCGATATGGCGCGTCAACATAAGGCCCGCCCAGGAACACCTTGTCCTGGATGGCGATGGCCTGGAGCTCACAGGCGCGAACGCCGATGAACGCTAGCGGAGCCTTGGCTTCCGTCTCGCCCGTTACACTGGCCTGTCCGTGCTCGTACTTGGCGTTCCAGAGTCGGATCGCCGGCTGATGCAGGAACTTCTTCCAGGAGTGCGGCCCGACCGCATACCCGAAGATCGCCGCGTCATCTCGCCGCGTCAGGCGATAATGGCCGCCGTCTTGGACGTCCGTCCATCCAACGGGGAGATCGCTTACGGCGCGAATGTCATCGTAGAGGATCGCCTGATCGCGAACGGTTGGGCCAAGCACGCGATATCCGCGGCCCTTTAGCCGGTCGAGCAAGGCTTGCAGCGCAGATAGGCCTAGGACAACTTGCTGGGCGGCATTCATCGGCTCACCAGCATGGAGCGACTTGATGTTCTCTCTATGAACTCTGTTTCAATATGATTTCGGACCTTGGCGTCGGTTGGTCAAGACGACCCCAGGTCACGGCCCTGACGGAGGGCTTTCCCCTCGAGCTCTTCAACTCCCAGCGCTACTGAAAATCGAGCACCGCACGGTCCCAATTTTCGCCAAGTCATTCAAACTTACCGCGAAGCGCCTCGTGCCCCTTGGTGGTGATGAAGAAATGGCCAAGAGCTCTAGGGTCTTCCGCGATCCAGCCGTGGTCTGCGGCCGTCTGAAAATCGCGAGCCAAATTTGCCGGTGGAGTTAGGCCCGCGAGCCCGAATTTGCTGCCGATGTCGTCGTGGGTGAACTCATCCTTGCGTTCTGTCGTGCGGACGAATTCGGCGATCGCGAGGATTTGGGCCGGAGTGTTTTTGGCCCCGGAGGAATCGACAAACTCTCGAAGCGTCATCGTCTGCTGCGGGCCTGCGGTCGGAACCATCGTAGGCGGTTCCGTCGATCCGCTCATGATGATCGCCATCAGCGCCCGCGCAGTGGGTCCATCCGTCATCGTGTCGACGTTCACGCCGGGACCAGAAATTTTGACCTGGTACTGCTTGTCGCCGGTTTGCTCTGCCATGCGATGGAATCCCCAGGGTTGCAGTGCCCGGGCTATATACCCCCTCAGACTGGCCAAAGCCAATGCCGGCGACGCGCCGTCTTGGCTGAGAGGGTCATAGAGTTTCCCTGGTATCGCAAAATCTGACCTTCTCCAGAGTCACGAGGCCACTCGTCAGCATTCCCTCCAGGGCTCGCAAGACCGCCGTCCAGCCGTTCTTGCTGCTTGCGCATCCAGCCGAGGGCATCATCGCGGCGGCCGCTAAGAAGTTGAGCCCACCGCGTGTTTCTCAGCTCTTTGTCCCGATTGCCGGCCCACCAGAATTCCTTGACGACCATGAGCGTCCAGCCCTGGCGTCCGGGCCGCGTCAGGGTCACAACCTCGATGGCAAACCTGTGCGTGCCGCCGGCAAAGCTGTGTCGTTCCCGCACGCAAGCGACCCCGTCATGGCTCCACGACGACCGCGTCAGGTCCGGATTGGCGGCGGCCAGCAGCAGATCGAATGTGTGGAAGAACGAGCGGCTGGCAAGCGTCCTCACGACCCGCACCCCACGCGCGCGACAACCAACGTCGCGCTCCCTGGCATTGTGGGAGTCGCGGAGCGTGGCAAAGATAGAAACCGGGACACGCGCACTCCCACTGCTTTCTTGCTTCTGCAGTAGGAGTCATCAGCCTGATCGGCGGTCGCGGGGGACTCCATCCCCTTAGGCCATCATAGCACGATTCTCGGGCCATCAGGGCGCGTGATGGTGTCAGGCAAGCGACGGCGCGTGTTGCGAGCATCAGGTCCGCGGTTGTTGACAAGCCATGCGCGTCAAATTAATTCTTGGGACGCGCTGTTCACGCAGCGCAGGCGATGGAGTTCCGCCTTGAACCGCCCATGGGGCCGATGACTCCTTTCATCCAGTTTCTGGAGGAAGGAGTTTTTTTATGGGGCCTGCGGTTCCCCATAGTGTGGGCGGTGGAGCCCTGCCCAGAGATCGGTCTGGAAACGCCTCTCGATCACGGAGGGGCGCTTGATCCTCCGCGATATCGTCCTCCAAATTTGCCAAGTGCTTGCGGCCTTGCTGCTGTCGCCGCTGTTGCAAGGAGTGGTCCTGCAGTTCGAAGAGCGGATCCAGCTTGCGCAGGGTCCCGGCATCTTTCAGCCCTATCGCGACCTGTGGAAGTTGTTCCACAAGCAGGTTGTCGTACCAGAGAGCGCTTCATGGATCTATCTGGCGGCGCCGTTCATCGCCTTCACGGCGATGCTTACGGTGCCGCTGCTTATTCCCGTTCTCACTGATTTCCCGCTGCCGCTCTCCGACATGGGAGATATTCTCGGTGGCGGCCTGATCCTCACCTTGAGCACCTTCATTATCGTCCTGGCCGGGCTTGACACCGGAAGCGCGTATGGAGGCATCGGCTCGAGCCGCGCCGTCATGCTGACGATCCTCGCGGAGCCGGCACTGATCCTCGTGTTTGTCGGCATCACCTTGCTGGCCAAGGCGATGCTTCCGTTCGTCGTCAATCATCTGCTGGTGGAGAACCCGGCCGTCTACTGGGGGCCGGCGCACTTGTTCCTGCTGGCGAGCTTCTTCATTCTGCTTCTTGTCGAAACCGATCGCGTGCCGATCCATTCGAGCACGCATATCGAGATCTACATGATCGAGGAGGCGCGCATCCTCGAATATTCGGGCCCGCTGCTGGCGCTGCTCAAATGGGCCTCGATGATGAAGCAATTCATCCTCTACACGATCTTTTGCAACGTCTTGCTGCTGCCCTGGGGACTGTCGCACCGCGGCGCCGCGATCGGTGTCGTCGGCTCGGTGGCGGCGCTCGGTCTCAAATTTCTCGTCGTGGTCGCGGCCGTCGTCTTCGTCGAGACGGCGCAAGCGCGGCTCCGCTTCTATCGCTACCAGGAAGTGCTGGCCGCGTCCTTCGTGTTCGCCATCCTCTCGATCATCAGCACCCAGCTCGGTTGACCATGCTGACCGCCCAACTCGATCCGCTTGCAGCCTCGCTCTTCAGCCTGATGGCGATTGCCAGCCTGGTGCTGGCGTTCGTGATGCTCGGCTCGCGGTGGCTCAACAACTATCTGTACGCCTTTGCCGCCGAATCCTGGATCATTGCGGTGCTGTCCGCCTCGGTTGCCTACTACGGCGGGTATCCTGAACTCTATTTGATCGCGCTCCTGACGGCGCTGTTTCGCGGGCTGGTTCTACCGTTCCTGATCTGGCGCATCATGCGCCGCCTCGACGTCTCGCGCGAGCTGCATGAAATCCTGCAGCCGAGTTCGGCGCTCGTGGTCGGCGCGCTTGGTGTCGTGTTCGCGCTGATCGTAGCCTACCGCATCGGCGATTCCATCGGGCTCGCGAGCCGCGTCGCCGTGCTGGCGTTGACGGTCATGCTTTCCATGAAGCTGATCGGCTTTCTCATGCTTGCAGTGCGGCGCGAGGCGCTCAGTCAGATCCTTGGGCTCCTGGTGCTCGAAAACGGCATCTTCCTCGGTGCGCAAATCCTGATCCCGGGAATGCCGCTTCTCATTGAGATCGTCATCCTGTTTGACCTCCTGATCATCGTCGCCTGCTTTGGCGTGCTCATCCAATACCTGGTCGCGAACGTCGGCAGCACGAGCAGCCGCGACCTCAAGCGCTTGGTGGGGTAGCCATGGCCGGTGCGCTGCTCCTCATAATGATGCTGGCTCCTGCACTCGCCGCTCTTGGATGTGCTGTGTTTCGCGGCCCCCGGGTCGCTGAATTGCTCAATCTTGGTGCCGCGGTCACAAGCTTCGCCGCGGCGATTCCGCTCGCGGTGCTGAGCGCCGATGGCCCGCACCATTATTGGGCGAATTACATTTTGATCGACATGCTCGGCGCCTGGGTCGCGCTGTGCGCCGCGATCGTCTACCTGCTCGCTTCGATCTACGCCGTGGGCTACATGCGGCTCATCGGCGAAGACGCCAAGCTATGGGGCTTCTATGCGCTGTTTGCGCTGTTTGCGCTGACGATTTTTGCCTGCGTAGTGATGAACGACGCAGGGCTTTACTGGATTGCCGTCGAGCTCACGACTCTCGTCAGCACCTTTCTCGTCGGTTTCGAGCGGGCCGCCGAAAGCATCGAGGCCGCCTGGAAATACATCATCATCGTCTCTGCCGGGATCAGCCTGGCCCTGCTCGGCACCGTCTTGTTCTATTGGAGCGGGAGCTTCGTCCTCGGCCCCACCTATCAGATGACCTGGGACGTCTTGCGCGAGGCGGCGCCCAAGCTCAATCCCCACCTCGTCACCTTGTCCTATCTGCTGGTGCTGGTGGGGTACGGAACCAAGGTAGGGCTTGCTCCCATGCACACCTGGTTGCCGGACGCCCATAGCGAAAGTCCGGCGCCGATCTCGGCCATGCTCTCCGGCGCCCTGCTTAATGCCGCCATGCTCGGCATCGTTCGTTATCTCGCAGTCGCCGACGGCGCCGGTGTCGGACTGCTGGCGAGAACGACCCTTGTGGCGTTCGGAATCGCCTCATTGCTCGTGGGGACGCTCTTCATCGTCCGGCAAAACGGGGTCAAGCGGCTGATGGCTTATTCGAGCGTCGAGCACATGGGCGTCATCGCGCTCGGTTTCGGCTTTGGCGGTCCGCTCGGGGTGGTCGGCGCGCTCTATCACATGCTCAACCATTCGCTGAACAAGTCCCTGATGTTCTTCGGCGCGGGAAATATCATGCGCAGCCTCGGCTCCAAGGACATCACGAGCCTGCGGGGCGTGTGGCGCCTGTTTCCGGTGCAAGGCGCCTTGTGGCTCGCCGGCGCCGTTGCGATCACCGGGGCGCCTCCCTTCGGGCTGTTCCTGAGCGAGCTCGTCATCTTGCGCGCAGGTCTGACCCAGTCCTTTGCCTGGGCGGTCTACATCATGCTCGTGCTGCTGGTCGTGATCTTCGTCGGGTTCCTCAACCACTTCCGCGTCATGTATTTCGAGCCGGAAGGGAAGCAGACGGCCGTTCGCGTCAGCGCTTGGTGCGTCGCTCCCATGTGGCTCTCTCTGATCCCGCTCTTCATTCTCGGCGTTTGGTGGCCCCACGCCATCTGGGACCACCTGATGGCGGTTGCGCGGATGCTTGCCGGTGCCGGATCCTAAGATGCAGAAGCCGAAGAAGATTGCTCCAGGGCAACTCAAAGCTGCCGCAACCCGGCTGCTTGATCGTGGTGGCCGCATGCAGATGGTCTATGCGTGGCGCCCGGAGCCCGGGCAGATCGAACTTCGCTACGTGGCGCACGAACAGCCACTCGAGCCGTTTTCGGTATGGTCCTGCCGGCCGTCCAAACCGGTTCCGAGCCTGGCGCGCATTTGGCCCTTGCTGAGTTGGTACGAGCGGGAAGTCACCGATCTCTTCGGCTTCCCGTTCCAAGATCAGCCGCAGCCGGAGCCGTTAGTTTTGCTCGCGGGCGCCGAGCCTGCCGTCCCGCCGTTCGATCCGACTTATCCGGCCGGCGTCGAACTCAGCGTCAAGGCCTCGAAAATAGCTCTTCCGGAGATCGCTGGTGCGGAAGCCGCCGTGCAGCTGTTGCCGTTCGGCCCGGTGCGTGCCGACGTTCTCGAATCTGCCGAGTTTCTTTTCTTGTACATCGGCGAGGCGATCCTTCACCTCAGCACCCGCTTGTTCTTCAAGCACCGGGGGATGGAGAAGCGCTTCGAAGGGACGTCGCCCGAGCAGGCCGTCATCCTGGCGGAGCGTGTTTCCGGGGTTGGCACCATCGCGCACGCTCTGGCCTATTGCCAGGCTGTGGAGGCCGCGTCCAATTGCGTGGTTCCGCCGCGTGCGCGGTTCTTGCGCGTGCTGCTCGCGGAGTTGGAGCGGCTCTATAATCACCTCCATTATTTCGGGCATCTCTGCCATACGACCACGCTCAAGGTTGGCGAAGCCGAGGGTAAGCTCCTCGAGGAAAGAGCCAAGCAACTCAATGGGAGGCTGACCGGAAGCCGGTTGCTGCGCGGGGTGCTGGCGCTTGGCGGCTTGCGCCGCGATCTTTCTCCTCAAGGCTGGCTGAGCGCCGAGCTCGAGAGGCTGCGCGAAGCCTTTGCCGGCTATGCGGCCCGGCTCGAGGAGACCGACAGCTATCTTGATCGCCTGATCACCACGGGCCCCCTGAAAAGAGAGGTGGCCTTCGAGCAAGGCGCGACGGGACCGATCGAACGTGGCTCGGGGATCGATCGCGATCTTAGGCGCGATCATCCTTACGCCGCCTATGCGGATCTCCCCTTCAAGGTCGCATTGCGGGACGCGGGCGACGCGCACGCACGTGCGCAAGTCCGCATGGATGAGGTCCAGTCCAGCATCGCCCTGGTGCAGCAGGTTATCGATCGTCTTCCCGATGGCCCCATTCGGGAGCCTTGCGAAATCGTGCCGCGATCGGAAGGCCTTGGTTGGAGCGAGTCGCCGCGGGGGACGCTGTTTTATGCCGTTCATTTCGATGCCGACGCAAACCTTGCGCGGGTGAAGATCAAGTCTCCCTCGTTTTCGAATTGGCGCGCCTTCCCGTTCACGGTGCACCAAACCAACATGATGGACTACGCGATCAACGAAGCGAGCTTCGGCCTGACCGTCGCGGGTTGCGCCCGCTAGGAGGAACAATGCCGCTGTGGACGCTCTTTGGTTTGCTGGAAGGAAGGCAGACGACGTCGTGGCCGCTTGCGGAAGGTAACGACGGCCAGTCCGGCGTGATCGGCATGCCCCGCTACCACCCCGACCTCTGCCGCGAAGGATGTGAAGCCTGCGCCGAGGTGTGTCCCACGGGCGCCATCACGCTCCGGCCGGGACCTGGCGAAGGCGGGCGATTGGATGTCGATTACGGGCGATGCGTGGTCTGTCAGCTGTGCACCGAGGCATGCCCGACGGGTGCGATGACGCCGTCGTCCGACTGGGCTTTCGGCGTCAGCAATCGCGCCGACCTCGTCTGGCGTGTGCACCCTGAACCCGTCAAGGCCGCACAGGGGACGGCGCGCCGACCGTTTCGCCGCAGCCTGCATATCCGGCATGTGGACTCGGGCTCTTGCAATGGGTGCGAGTCGGAGCTGCAAGCCCTCAACAACCCCTTCTACAATCTGCACCGGCTTGGAATCTTCTTCACGGCGTCTCCGCGCTTTGCCGACTTGCTGCTGGTGACGGGCCCGGTGACCTACGCCATGCGCGAGCCTCTGCGCGCCACCTATGAAGCGATGCCGGAACCCCGCTGGGTCATGGCCATCGGCACCTGCGCGGTCTCCGGAGGGGTTGCCGAGAACGGCTATGCCTGCGGCCACGGTTCGGAGGGCGTCATCCCCGTGGACGTCTACCTGCCGGGTTGTCCTCCGAATCCTGCGGCAATCATCGAGGCCCTTTTGATGTTTCTCAAGCGGTCACCGCAACGCGTGCGCGGAGGCCAAGTTGTCGATTGAACTCATAGGTGTTGCCGCGCTCGCCTGGTTGATCGCGGCGGTTCTTGCGGCCTCTCGCGTTGGCTTGGGATTGGCGCGCTGGCTCCTGGCCGGTGGCAGCCTCACGGGAGTGGTTGCCGTCACACTTGCGCTGCCGAACAGGACGGTTGCGGTGACCCTTCCCACCGAGTTGGTGGGTGAGACCATCGTCTTCCAGCTCTCACCCGACGCGCTGTGGCTCATGGGCTTCGGCCTCGCGACCGCCGCGGCAGCGTGTGCCTTGTCGACGCCCGCCAAGCAGGGACACGCAGGGTGGCTCTTCGGTGTGGCCGGAAGCCTGATCGGCGCCTTGGGTGTCTTCGGTCTGCGCAATGGGGCGGCCTTCCTGATCTCGTGGGAGGTGATGAGCTTGGCCGGGGCGCTCATGGTCTTGAGCGAGAACCTGTCTCCGGATCCGGGGCGGGCGGTGCTGTTCATGCTGGGCTTGCTCGAGGCAGGCGCCGTCGCCTTGCTTCTGGCGATTCTGTTTTTTTCCGGCCAGTCCTTCGCTTTCGAGACGTTTCCGGCCACGGTGTCTGCGTTTTCCGACGCTACGCTCGTGGCGATCGGGCTTCTGCTCTTTGTGGGGTTCGGCGCGAAGCTCGGGGTGCTGCCCTTCTTCGAGTGGTTTCCGAACGTCTACCGCGCCGGCAGCGGGGCATCGGGCACTCTCTTGTCCGGGCTCGTCATGAATGCCGCCTTTTTCGGCCTGAGCCGTGGGTTGCTGACGTGGATTCCCGCTGAGCATCCCGAAGTGTCAATGCTGCTCGGGAGCGTTGTCATCGTCGTCGGCGTGTTCAGCGCCGTGCTCACCGCCCTTTATGCCTTCCAGGAGGAGGATTGGCGATCGCTCTTGAGCTTCTCCTCGGCGGAGAATGCCTCGATCGCTGTCTCGATGCTCGGGGCTTGCCTGTTGTTTCGCTCGGAAGGCCTCGCCAATCTCGCCGGCCTTGCCTGGGTCGTCTCGTTGTTGGCGCTCGCCGCGCACACCTTGGCGAAGGGGTCGCTGTTTCTTGCAAGCGACGGCGTTTATCGCGCCACCGGCACCTATACCATCGCGCAGACGGGGCTTCTGCGGCGCAGTTCCTGGATGTTCGGCCTCGGCGCCTTGTTCGCGGCGATGAGCCTTGCGGCCATGCCGCCGCAGGCAGGCTTCGTCAGCGAATGGTATGTGTTCCAAACAGCATTCCAGGGATTTCGTCTGGAGGCGCTGTCGGGCCGGCTGATCCTGGCACTGGCGGGCGCGGGGCTTGCTTTGACGGCGGCCGTTGCCCTTGCAACCTCCGTCAAGCTGTTCGGCGTCGGATTGCTTGGGCGTTCATCAAGCCGAAAGACCGTTCCCACCAGCAACGCGCTTGCGGTCGGGTGTCTCGGGCTTTCAGTCCTGCTGCTCGGCGTTGGCATGCCGCTATGGCTCAATGCACTCGACGGCGTGGTGGCGGCGAATTTCGGCACGGAGACCGTAGCCGATATGCGGAGCGGCTTGTTGCTCGTGCCTCTCACGGCCAAGTTCGCCTTCATTTCGCCGACGATGCTTGCAGTGGCGATGCCGTTGCTGGCGTTGATTCCTCTCCTGCTGTTCGCCGCCAGCCGGAGGTTCGCCACGAGGTCAGCGCCGGTCTGGTACGGCGGTCTGGAGCAAGATCCTGCGCGGGCCTCGACCACGGCGTTGACGTTCTCGAATGCGCTGCGGACGTTTTACAGTCTTGTGTATCGGCCGCGCGAAGAGACCACGCGGGAAGCAAGAGGGCGGCATTACTTCATCCACCGGCTGGTGTTCTCCCACGACGTCGCGCCGTTCTTCGGCCCCTATCTGTTCCGGCCGCTCACCCGCTCAGTTGTCTGGTTCGCCGACCGGCTCCGCGTCCTCCAGTCCGGCGACCTCAACATTTATCTCGCCTTCATTGGCGCTCTGCTGATCATCATCCTGGTACTGGTGCTCGTGTGACGTCAGAAGTCTGACGTTGGCTCTACCAGGGAAACTCACGACTGTCGTGATTGAAGAACTTGCCAGAGTCGGCCGGCCCAAAATCGTCGATCAAGCGTCGCAGCCTGGTCACGCTCTCAGCCGGGGTCAGGTTGCCGCGCGGCCCACCCATGTCAGTCTGCACCCAGCCAGGATTGACGACGACGCAAGTAATGCCGCGCGGAGCCAGATCGATCGCGAGACTGCGCATCACCATGTTCACCGCAGCCTTCGAGCTGCGGTAGGCGAACGCGCCGCCAGACGTATTGTCGGCGATCGAGCCCATGCCGCTGGTAAGGGTGACAATGAGCTTGCGTTCGCTTCGTGCCACATTGTCAACAAATGCGTCGGAAACCCGCAGGGGCCCCAGAGTGTTCACGTCGAGCACCTTCCTCCAGGCCGCGTAGTCGATGTTCCCAATCGTCTGACCACTGGGTCCGCCGACGCCGGCATTATTAAGGAGAAGGTCGATGGGCTGCCCATCAAGTTCCGCGGCAGCGGCCTTGATGCTTGCGGGATCGGTGACGTCCAAGGCCAGTATCCGGAGCTTGTCGCCGTTCACGTCGGCCAGCCGACGCAGCTCGGAAGCAGTACCTGGATCACGACAGGTGGCGTAGACCTGCCAACCATCTGCCAAATACTGCCGAGCGAATTCCAACCCGAGCCCCCGATTGGCTCCCGTGATCAAGACGCTTGGCATCGCACTCTCTCACTGTTGGGCCACGATCTTAGGCCATGTTCGCGTGACCCATTCTAGCGGTGATCAGGCCACCACGACCGCCACGAC
>Ga0315553_10000858_pt1 | contig 26340 bp, 22 predicted proteins | sample SalMarSW160140MG_FD_203099 | JGI IMG/M metagenome (GOLD analysis project Ga0315553, IMG submission 203099) | Salt marsh sediment microbial communities from the Plum Island Ecosystem LTER, Massachusetts, United States - Salt Marsh Sediment SW1601-40 ... | reverse complement strand
CGTGGGCGTGGCCGCGGGCAGCTTTTACGTGTACGCGGCCGAGGCCAGCAAGCTCCACGCGGTCGACAGCACGGGCAGCCTATGGGATAGCTACGACCTGGCTGCAGATATCGACAGTTTGGGTGTAAGCTTTTACCGGGTCAATGGCTTGTCACAGGATCATACTGGTTTTTTCCTGGACGCTTTCATGGACTCCAACATGGGGATCGTACCGTTCGACTACTACGGCGAAGGGTGGGAGTTCGATACGGCTTTTTCGTCCGAGCTGGGAGGAAATCGCCAAATCGAAGAATCCGCTGTTTTTGATCTTGGAAACGATCGCGCCGTGTTCTTCCGCCGGTCCGACGGTGTGGGCGGTAAAATCATTGGGGTCACACCGAGTTCCTGGTTGAACAGAGACACGGATGAAGTCACAGACATGACGGTGAGCAACAGCAACGCTTACTTCGCCACCGAGGGTGGAGCGTTTGCGCTTCCGTGGGACATCCTTTCCGATCCCCAGCCGAATTTCAACGACAAGCGGATGGATTTCTCCGGCCCCTATGAGATTCTGTCACTGGGGTACGTGCTGCCGAACATACTCCTCATGGGCACAACGAATGGAGCATGGGAGGCACCAGTAACCAGTGAATCCCCGCTCACGATCGGAACCCTGACCCAGATCCCCGAGACCGCAGGGGAGACCATCGAGATGATCGCAGTTTCGAGCTCGGGTAGATATCAAGCATTCCTCTCCAGGTATTTCTTGTATATCCGAGATGGATCGTACGTGGACAAGTATCCCTTTTTCGCGGTGCTGCCGGGCAAAGTCACAGGGATGACATGGTTTGACGATTCGAGACTCTATATTTCCGGCACTGAGGGTTTAAGCGTTTTGCATTTAGGTAGCACTTGATCGATCTTCAAGCTCTCATGGTCAGACCGTTCTATAAAGGCTCAAACATCGTCGTCTCGTCGGATTTCAGGGAGCGCGCCGTTTCCCAGATTAGGGGCCACCAGCAGATCAGCTTCCCAAATGTAGCCACTAGCTCCCGGGAGAGTCTTTCGTTCTCGCTATCATCGAAACGGTCGCCAAGATCATCAGGCATTGCCTTACGAGATAAAATCCTCCGTCTGGCCGACTCGATATACTTGGAAACATCCTCCACCCAATAGTCCGGCTGGAAGTCGTTTACTGCCAGAAGATATTCCAGGTAATCGATATATCTACCCGCCTCGGCAACCCATAGGGTACTGAACGATTCCACGAACCGAGAAGCACTCATTTCGGCCAACCCGACAAGATAGTCGCCCAGATCCGTGAGGTTTTTCTCTCCCCCTCCGGGACCCCGGAAATTCTTGAAGCTCTGTACGAGGAGCATGAGCAGATCGATCATTCTGATCGAGCTGCTCCAAGCCTCCCCCGGAGGATAAGCTCTACGTTCCTGGGGATCGTGGAAGCAGGCGATCGGCAGATAGCCGGTCATGTTCTCGGGCTGACAGGCACGAAGAGTCTGGGAAAACAGACCGTCGGAGCCGCGCAGCACCGGGAAGAAAGGAGGGAGAAGATCCCTGTTGTCAAAACCCGAGTTCATCGTCATAAACAGTCCGCCCTGACCGATCGTGGGGCTGCTGGTCACCCGCAGCACTTCTCTGCTGGTCAGGGAAGACCTGTAGCTCTCTTCGGTTCCTATTAAAGCTTCACGGTTTTTGCCCGTAAGACCGAGAAACATCCGGGAGCTGCCCATGCCGGAATCTCCGCATACACCGGTCATCGTGACCGCGATTTTACCGGGATTCGCCTCCAATCGAGGAAGCCAATCCGCAGTCAGCCCGGATACGTCGATTTGCTCTGACTGCATGGCGCTGCTGACACACTCCGAAAGGGGCTTTCCCAACAGCCTCTCGTGCCATTCCAAGATGCATAGATCTTGGAGTTCGACGGACTCGAGGAGTGTGGTTCGGTCAGGAAAAAAGCGGAATTGCGTCGGATCCGGCGAGGAATGGAGTGTCAGTCCTTCCGCCGGCTCAGGGGGTTCGCAGAACCTGCTGACAGTATCATCGTCTATCATCAAACACAGTTCCCCGGCTGTTCCCAAGAGGAAAGCGTTGCCGTTGGCTCCCGTTGTGTATCCGATTCCGAAAGGATCGAAGAGGGCAAACTCCACGACCTCTGCAGGCAATCCCTCTGCTCCAGCTTCGCGGAGGATGCAGGAGGCAAACGCTCTCTTCTCATCCTGCCCCGCGTAGAGGATTCTGACACTCTTGTCTTTTGCCAATTCGGCCAGACCCTGGCGTGTCCGATTCCGGACTTTCTCCTCCGCAGAATCATCGAAGATCCTGTATTCTGCGGTGCGATTGTGCTTCAGACAATTGTCGATAAAACTCTCGACGCTTCGTTTCAGCAGTTGGGGTCGATCTCGGGTCACCCAAGCCAAAGAGCTGATCGAAGGCGCATCCGTTGCCGGCGTGGAAGCGCCGATCAGGGCTTTCAAGAAGGAGCCCCTAGCGCGAAGCAGGCCGTTCTGCACCAGCTCATTCAATATGCGATCAATATTTCCGGAGCCGTCATCCTGCCATCCGGCCTCGATAAGCGCATCCCGGTGACCATCCAAAGAACGAAAACGGTCTGTCACCTGCATCGCCTGGAGGAGGGGCTCCGAAAGCTGGTGGAAAACACCCCTGGTATAGTCCCAAATGAATCCCTCTCCCTCGCCTGCCGGATATGATTGCGTGTTTACCCCGATGTATTGCTCTTCGGGGTCCGAATCTGTCTCGTACCGACTGGAGTTCCGAACCATTTTTCCTACGCGCCTGTAGCCCTGATGATTTCGATGTATACCCTATGTATAAACCAGCGAGCTGCATTCGCCAAGGGATCCGAGGCGGGCGTTGCTACCGGCCCCGCAGCAGGTGCTGGAATGCCTCTCGAAAGTGGGGCGTGAACCGCTCCGGCTGCTCCCGCAGGCGGCAGCGGATCTCCTCGAGCTCGAAGAGGGCGCCCTCCTGCACCTCTTCGGCGTTCGGCCGCGGCGTACCGGGATAGACCAGTCGAAAAGGAACTACGTACTCGCTTTCGGTCTCATCCCTGTAGATATAGGGGGCCAGGCGCTCGGCAGGGCCTGCCCCAATAGGATCTCCTAGAACGATCCCCAGCTCCTCCCGGGCCTCCCGCTGAATCGCCTGCTCCGGGCTTTCGCCGGGAGCGACGTGGCCGCCCACGCTGGTGTCCCAGCGGCCTGGATAGCGGTCCTTGTCCGCGGCTCGTTTTTGCAGGTACAACCTGCCGGCTTCGTCGAACAGGTGCAGATGCACCACCGCCTGGATCAACTTAGGATTTCCGTGGCACATACTGCGGGGAGCCGTGCCCAGGGGATTCCCCTCACGATCCACCAACTGAAGGAGCTCATCGCTCATGATGCTGCGGCTTTCTTCACGGCGTGGGTGAGTCGGGGGGTGTTGATGGTGGGCGGGCACCGGCCTCAGAAGCAGGCGGCAGAATATCCTCCCAGGTGATCCCCTCACCGGCGGGAATGGTGCGCTGGGCCGCACGCCCCAAAATTAACTCCAGATACTCCGGTCCCAGGCCGGGGCGGAGGTTGCTCTCGCTGCGCACGATACACACATCACCCGGCTGAATCGTTTGACCGGCCTGGATCTCATCAACGGCGTGCAAACTGCGATTGGTGGTGAGGTAATACTTGCGTTCTGAAGGAGCCAGTCGTTTGACCCCGTCGCCGAGGACCGACTCGACCCGACCGCGACCATACTCTCCCTCCAGCCAGGATCGTCTCTCTTTCGGCCCCGTCCCCTCGATCCGACGGATCCCGCCTACCATCCGGGCAAAAGCTTCCGGCTCCAAGGCTATCGGATCGTCCAGACCCCCGTCGGCCGTAGACAGGGTGAGGTGCTTCTCGATCACGCAGGCTCCCATGGCCACGGCCAGGCCCGGCACCAGCAGGGGATCCCGGGAGTGGTCGGAGACACCCACGGGACGGCCGAAGATCCCTTGTAGATTGGGGATGACCCGCAGGTTGTACTCCTCCTCCGGCGCCGGATAGGAGGTGATGCAGTGCAGCAGCACAGTCCGGGGGCCAGCGGCGATCAGGGTTCGCTCGATATCGGAGAGGGTGGACACCCCGGTGGAGACGATCAGGGGCAGACCGCAGCCGGCCAGCTCCCGGAGCAGGGGAAAGTGGTTGAGCTCCGGAGAGGCGACCTTGACGGCTTGGACACCCAGGTCGCGGAGGAGCCGGGCGCTGCGCGGGCCGAAGGCGGAGCAGAGGAAGAGCAACCCTCGCTTTTCCGTGTGTTCCTTGAGCCGGGCGTAGAAGGAAAGGTCCCGTTCCAGCTCTCGAAAGCGCCGGTGGATCGGTGTCTGACCGCCGGGAAGATCGATGCTGCCGGTCCTGGGGTGCACGATCTCGTCGGCAAAGATCACCTGGAACTTGACGCAGTCAGCGCCGGCTTGCCCGGCTGCATCGATCAGCTCGAAGGCCCGGGGCAGCTCCCCCTGGTGGGCGCTGCCCGCCTCGGCCACGATCAGGCAGGGATGACCCTTCCCGATCCGCCGGCTACCGATCCGTATGCTTGGACTGCTCATCGCCATCACGAGATGGACCGAAGCTGTGGAGAGGCCACTTGAGGGCCAGAAGAGCCTTGCGCATGACAACGGACAGGCGTAGTTTCTCGGCCCAGGGGAGGTTGGCCTGATCGCGCTGCCACTCGGCCTGCCGCTCGAACAGATCTTCGAGATCATTCATCAAGAAAGCGCTCCCTGAACCGTTTCCATTCGCTCTGCAGCTGGTAGCGCCCCACGAGCTCTGCTATGTCTTCGGAGCTTACCGCTCTTGATTCGAGTAGAGCCAGGATTCGGGTGAAATCCTTGGGGCGACCTGTGCTCAATGCGATCGTCGCCAAAAAATCGGCACGGACAACCCTGAAAGGTATCCCCTCGATTTCCCCGGTCTCCGCCTCACGGACGGCTTCCTCGGTTAATGAATTGAATACAGGGATGAATTGGACAGGCCACTCTCCAACACGAATCATCTCCCTTTCGGGAGCATAACCGCGAGCAGAACAAAAATCGTAGATCGGTTTCAACACATCCAAAGAATCGTGGCGTGTTGTTACCACCAGTATATCTGCGTCCATCGTTGCCACAGCCGACGTATATCGCATCTGCGCCACCGCTCCGAAGATCGCATAATCTGTTATAATCCCGGCCGAAATCATATCGTTGAGCAGGCGGGCAACATCCTTCATAATGCTATCAATCCATCATCCCGCCTAATCCCGGTCCAGAAAGACACGGCTGCCCACCGCGTCCCGCTGGTTCTGATACTTTCCCCTGTACGGGCTGTCCGCCGGCCCGTCCATGAAGGCAAAGACGATCTGGCAAATCCGTCGCCCAGAGGTCAGGCGGATGGGCAGGCGGTTGGCGTTGTACAGCTCCAGGGTGATGGTTCCCATAAAACCGGGATCGACCCAGCCGGCGTTCTGGATAAACAGCCCGATCCGGCCGATGGAGCTCCTTCCCTCGACAAAGGCCGTGATGTTGTCGGGAAGCCGGATGGTCTCCCGGGTAACGGCCAACAGAAAACTGTGGGGCGGGATGATGATCTCCTCCTGCTTGAACTCGATGTACTCCAGCTCCCGGTCCAGAGCGATGGCCTCCATACTGTTCTCATCTACCTTGAGGAAATGCCCGCCCAGACGCAGGTCGATCGAGGCGGGCTGGATCTGTTGTTCCTCCAGCGGCTCCACCACGATCGTGCCGTCAGCCAGGAGCTTCTTGAGGCTCCGATCGGAGACGATCACTGAGAATCGGTTCCTTTCTGCCCCGTGGATGTGCTTTGCGCCGCCCGCTCATATTCGGCGATCATGCCGAACTTCAGATCTTTGAGCTTCTCGGAGAGGGATACCTTGTATACATGGGGGTTGATCAACCGCTTGTAGGTGTCATCCAGGGCGGAAAGGTTGGCCATGGCTCGCTTCTGAATGGTTTTCAGATCGGGAAAATCGATCAGGATCTTGCCGTCCTTCATCATCGGATGAAGCAAGGGTTCGATGCGCCGGTACTCGACGACATCCAAAAACCTGTAGGGATAGCGGGGATGATAGAAGCGATAGGGGGGACCGGCCTCCGGTTTCTCACCTTCCAGGGTTATCAGATCGGCGATCGGGGAGCCGGCGCCGTTGTAGAAGCGGTTGACCTGTTTGATGCCCGGATCGGAGATCTTCTCCGGATTGTTCGACACCTTGATGGTCGGAACGAACTCGCCGTCCACCTCCTTGGCCATGAGCTTGTACACCCCCGTCAGGGCGGGATCGCTCTTGGCCGTCACCAGGTGGGTTCCCACGCCCCAGATATCAATCGGCGCCTTTTCCGTGATCAGCTGATGGATGATCCCCTCATCCAGTTCATTGGAGGCGGCGATTTTGGCATCCTTCAAGCCGGCCTGATCCAGGCGCTCCCGGACCCGTTTGCTCAAGTATTCCAGGTCTCCGGAATCGAGTCTCACGCCGAAGCTGTCGTGTCCCTGCTCCTGCAGCTTCTTGCCGACCTTGATTGCATTCTCCAGTCCGCTCTTCAAGGTATCGTAGGTATCGATCAACAGGATACAGCCGTCCGGATACACATCGGCGTATTTCTGGAACGCCGCCAGCTCCGACTCAAAGCTCATGATCCAGGAATGGGCCATGGTCCCTTTTACCGGGATGTCGAAAATCTTTCCGGCCAAAGTGTTGGAGGTGCCGGAAGCCCCGCCGATGAAAGCGGCCCGGGTGGCGCCCAACGCTCCGTTCACCCCGTGAGCCCGGCGCATCCCAAACTCCAAGATCGCCCCGCCTTCGGAGGCCAGGTAGATGCGGGCCGCTTTGCTGGCGATCAAGGTTTGAAAATTGATGATGTTGAGCAGCAGGCTCTCCAGGAGCTGAGCTTCGATCAGGGGCGCCTGGACACGGATCAGGGGCTCGTTGGGAAACACCAGGGTTCCCTCTTCCACAGCCTGGATCTCCCCCCGGAATTTGAAATCCGCCAGGTAGTCGAGAAAACTCTTCCGAAACACTTTCTGACGGGACAGATAGTCCAGATCTTCGGACTCGAAGTGAAAATCCGCAATGCTCTTCAGCAGGGTTTCCAGCCCGGCGAACACGGCAAAGCCCCCGCCAAAGGGAGCCCGACGGAAGCACATCTCGAAGGCGGCAAGAGGGTTGTGCTTCTGAAGGAAATAGCCCTGCATCATGGTCAACTCGTAGAAGTCCGTGAGCATCGCACAGTTGAGAAAACAACTACTGTCCATTTCAGCTTTCCTCCACCTCTGCCGCCCTGAGGATCCGGGCCCCCGCCCTCTGCATCTCTTCGAGACGAGCCTTCAGGTTACCCGTAGGCGAATCGATTCCCCGGCAGGCATCTTCCACAACCACGGTGCGAAAACCCAACTTCAAGGCATCCATCACAGAATAGTACACACAAACATCGAGGGCCAGTCCCACGAGGTACACGGATCTGACCTGCAAACCCTCCAGATAGAAGTGCAGCCCTGTCGGCGTTTTGTGGTCGTTCTCAAAAAAGGCCGAGTAGGAATCAAGGGCTGGGTCCGTGCCTTTGCGTACGATCAGATCAAAAGGAAGCGTATCCAGATCAGGGTGAAACTCCGCGCCCGGCGTGCCCGGGACACAATGATCGGGCCAGAGGATCTGTTCGCCCTCTCTACCCCGGACCGTGTCGAAGGGATCGCTCCCGGGATGATTGGAGGCAAAGGAAACGTGATCCCGGGGATGCCAATCCTGAGTGGCCACGATCCTATGGAATTTCGCGTTCAATCGATTGATGACGGGCACCACCTTGTCCCCGTCAGGAACGGGCAGGTTGCCCCCGGGACAGAAGTCGACCTGAACATCGACAACCAGCAGTATAGAATCATCCGCAATATTCATGATCGTTTGGGGTTACAGCAATCCGTACTTCCATTTCAGACGCAGCACCCGGCGCGCTCCTTCCTCGATCACCTCGGGATCGATCTCACCGGCTTCTACCATGGTATGGACTTCATCGATCAGTTTCAACACATCGAAACTTCCGTACTCCAGCAGTATGTCGACCCCGGCATTGATAGCGTACTTGATGATCTGTTCAGGGCTGTAGCGGCTGCCGAGCGCTTCCATCTCGATATCGTCGGAAATGATGACGCCCTCAAAACCCAACCGTTCCCGCAGCAATCCACGCAGGAAAATCGTGGAGAGGGTAACCGGGAAATCCGGATCGATCTGGGGGTAGAGGATATGGGCGGTCATGATGGCATCCACACCGTGGCGGATCATCATCTGAAAAGGAAGTAGATCTTCATTCAGGAGGGTTTTTTCATTCACTTCGACAACGGGGAGACTATAATGGGAATCTACGGTTGTTCGGCCATGGCCGGGAAAATGTTTAGCCACGGCGGCAATCCCGGCTCGCTGCGCTCCAAACAGGTAGTAGACCCCCCGTTCGCCGACCTGAACCGGATTGATCCCCATGGAGCGATCCCCGACGATGCTGTCATCCGGTTTGTCGTATAGATCGAGCACCGGGGCCAGGTTGATGTTGCATCCCAGGGAGAGTGCTTCCCGGCTGATGATGTAGGCAGCGGCTTCCACGTAGAGGGGATCCTGATACTCCCCCCAGTAGTAGGGAGCGGGAAAACGGGTAAGGGTATCGAAGTCCAGCCGACTTACCCGGCCGCCCTCCTGATCGACGGCTATGAACAGCCCGATCCCCGGATTGTGAGCACGCGCGGTGGCTTGCAGGTCTTCGATCAGGGCTTTCACTTGAGCTCGATTCCGAATATTGGCCCGGGTCAACATGAATCCCCCAATGCACCCCTGCTCGACGAGGTCTTTTGCGGAGCTGTTTATCTTTACTCCCGAAAATCCGGTGATGAATCGCTGACCGATCTTCTGGCGAAGGGTCAGCTGTTGAAGGATCCGTTCAACAATCTGCTCCGGACCGGGCATCTCGCCACCCTCTTCAGGGTAGACCGGGAGACTCATCCTGTCGAATCTCTCGGCGGTGGCTTGCTCTTCCCCGGGGAGGGGCTTCATGCTGACCTCCGGATGTTCCTGCCGAGGCGGACCCTCCAACTGCACTTTCTTTTGGGACTGACAGGCTGCAAGCACGGCAATGAGGAGAATGAGTAAAACAACCCGTTTTGGATGCATCGGCGGTTGAAATTGGAGGATAGGGGATTTGAACCCCTGACCTATAGATTGCGAACCTATCGCTCTACCAACTGAGCTAATCCCCCGATGCCGTGACGCCCCTTTGGAACGTCACAGTCACAGCCGGAGAAATAATAGCAAGTTGGTAGTTCCTGATCAAGCCTCGACGGTCATCCCCTCGCGGGCTACCATCACTTCGACCCTGCTCTTAGCGCGGACGGTCCTGCGGATTTTGCTCTCGATCACATCCAATTCGTGGTCGCTTCGATCCGGGTCGTGATGAAACAGGAGCAATTTCTTGACCCCCGCCTTGTGAGCTACATTGACGGCGTGCTCGAAGGAGGAATGGCCCCATCCCAACTTGGGGCTCTTGGGATTGACATATTCATTATGGGTGTACTGAGTGTCGTGGATGAGAATGTCCGCTCCTCGAAAAAACTCGGTGACTTTGTTGTTTTCTTCTTCTGCGGCCAGAGCACCCTCTTTGACGGCTTCCGCGTCGTAGCTGGGATCATCGGGACTAACGTCGAACAGATTGCGGAAAGGCTCCGTGTCGTAGGCCGTACAAAAGACCTTACCGCGGTATTCGAAGCGGTAGCCCAGGACCAGGACCGGGTGATTGAGGTATTTGGTGGTTACCCAGAGATCTCCGCCCAGGTCCATGGTGCCTTCCTTGAGATCACTGTACTGGATATTGGCGGCCAGTTCTTCAAGGCGCACCGGCCAGTATCGATAGCGGAGCATATCCCCGAATATCTTGCTCAGGGGGTCGTCCTCGAAAGAAACCGGGCCAAAGACCTTTACCTCCGTATTGGGAATGAACAGCGGGATAAAAAAGGGAAATCCCATGATGTGATCCCAGTGCGTGTGGGTCAGGAACAGCTCGGTCTTTATCGGACCCTTGGGCAGATCCGTCTGCATAACGTGGCCGGCCAATTCCCGGATTCCCGTCCCCGCATCGATAACCACCAGGCGATCCTCCTCCCCGAAACGCAGCTCCAGGCAGGATGTATTGCCGCCGTACTTCACGGTCTTGGGTCCGGGGCAGGGAACGGAGCCCCTGACTCCCCAAAATCTTACACGTATCGACACTTGACAGACCTTTTCAGTGGGCGACCTGCAGAAACACTTGGGCTTTTTCGATCTCCGCTTTCACCGACTCTTCGATGCCCTCCAGGTAGTCCCAGTCCACTCCCATCTCCTGGAGCACCTCGGCGGGAAGCTCTTCGGGATAGCGGTCACCTGAAAACCCCAGCTCGTAGACATTGCTGAACAGATTCGCAATGGCAACCGTGATCACCAGATCCCTGTGACCGCCGGCGTAGTCGCCCAGATTGTGGTGAAAGGTCACCGCATCGGAGAGGTTCTCCCCGAGCCGCCAATTCTCGATAATCAGCTTGCCCACCATGGCGTGATTCACCAGCATGATCTCTTCTTCGGATCTATACAGCGGCGTATGCTCCCGATCGGTGTTGGAAATGGCCTGCACGTACTCCTTGGCGAGTTTGTTGTTCAACGGAATCTTGCCGATGTCATGAAGTAGACCGCCAATGAAGTATTCCTCCCGGATCTTCGGATCCACGTTTCTGCGGGTGGCGATCAACTTGGCTGTTACCCCGACACTGATCGAATGTCTCCAGAACCCCTCCATGTTGAGCGCTTGAAAATCGCTGGCCCGGCCCAAGGTCCCGAGGACGGCGGTGCTCAAGGCCAGGTTTTTTACCGTGTTGATGCCCAGCATGATGATGGCCCTGACCAGTGATGTAATCTGATTCGGGAGCGAGTAGTACGCCGAGTTGATCAGCCGCATGACTTTTCCCATCAGAACCGGATCAAGGCTGATGATCTGGTTCAGATCCGCCGGGGAGGTCTTTGGATTGTTCGTGATCTCCAAAACCTTGGCAATGGTAACCGGCAAAGCCGGCATCTTGTGCACATAGGCCTGGATTACCTTAAGTATAGTGTCTCTCTCCATCGCCTCATTCCCTGATCTTGTAAAGGACCGCGTTCAGCTTCGACTGCAGCATCGTAGCGAGTGTTTTGTCGGGGTGATAGGAGGCCAGGTTCTTCATAAAATCGAAGGTCTCGGCGATCTTCCCCATATCGAGGGAGGAGCCGCCCACGGTGCCGTCAGCCTTGCCCTTCGTGGCATCTTCAACACGAGGAGCATACCTGCTCTCGATTTGATTTTTGATGCCTGATCTCCCCTGAAGTTTTGACTTAATATACTCTATCTTCAAACGCGCGTCACTGTGAAGAAAACTGCTTTTGCGCTTATCCGGAAGATATTCGGTAAGCTCCTCCAGATAATTGACGAGCGACGCCGAGCCTTCCGAGGGCCCGGCTGCGGAAGCCGTACCGCTCCGATATTTTTTTGCCCTCGGCTTCTTCGGTTTTTCGGCCTGAGCTGGGGGTGTGCCGATCGGCCGGTCAGCAACCTCCTCCGGCTTCGATCTGCGTTGCTCCAAACCTTCCCGAATCTGTTTCAGAAAATCCCGCAGCCTTTGGCGGAGATCCTTCTTCTCTTCGACCGGCTCGGCTTCAAGGGCCGGCTGAACGTCGGGTTGCGCTTGGGCAGGCGCAGGCGTTTCGGTCGGTTTCGCCGTTTCAGCGGCTTGTTCAAATGCGAGGGGTCCGGCTTGTTCCTCACCTTCTGCAAAATCCCTGGCGAATCGCGGGATTCCCACCTCCGGTTCTAGCGGTGGCGGCGCGATCGGTTCTTCCAGAAACGTCGGCGGCGGTGCGGACGGATACGCAGGCGGAGGAGGTTGATACCGGGGAAAAGCCGGCGGGGCCTGTTTCTGCATTGGCGGCTGCATCGGCATGGGGATGTACTGGGGCCGGTTCGCGGTCCTGGCGGACATGTCCCGCATCTCCTGAGCCAACCGGTGCATCATCTGGGTCTGGGCCTGCATCGAATCGCGGACAGCTTGGGCAAGCAGATCCTGGGCCGCTGCAGGGGGCTGTTGGGGAGGCGGTTGGACCGGGGTCTCAGCATAGGGCGCTGGTTCCGGCTGTTGCCGTTGCGGCCGTATGGCGGAAGCGGGCTCGGGCGGAGGTGTAGCCGGCGGCAAAGGCGTAGCCGGAAGCGGAGGTTCCGGGCGGGGCATCTGCGCAGGACGCTCGGTAAAACCGGGAGGAAGCTGGAAATCCTTCCAGTTCGGGTTTTCATCGTAGAGCTTCTGATTGTCCAACAGCGAAATCAGTGATTCCGGTGTCCGATCTTCGATCTCCACGCTTACCGGTTCCAGAGTCTCCTCCATCTCGTCCAGATCGATGGTCTGCTCCTCCTCCTCGATCTTGATCGGCGGCTCCTGTCCGCCGAACTTGATGATCGGAACAGCGTCGAGCTGTTCGGCCGTTTGTTCGCGCTCCGGCAGTGTTTCGAAATCGAAGTCGGATTCCGGCTCCTCCACGGCCGTCACTTTTCGACCCAGGTTCTTCAACTTTTCAATATTCCCATTCAGCTCCGCCCGCAGGGGGGAGGCAAACTCCGAGATCGTCTCCTCATACGCATCGAGGGTGCTGCGCAACTTGTCCAGATCCGAGGAATCGGCCCGGGTGCCTTCCAGGGTCATTACCTTCTCCAGAGTTTCCAGCGCCCCCTCCGGATCGCCCATCTTTCTGTAGGTCTTGGCCAGCAGCTCGTGTGCCTCTACCTGGTCCGGATGGTCGGCTAATATGTCCTTGAAAACCTGGGAGGCGTGCTTGAATCTGTTCTGCAGAAAGTACAGCTCCCCCAGAAGAACGCGAGCCCTGATATCCTCCGGAACGCTGTCCAGGAAGGTTCGCAGTTCCTTTTCCGCCGTCTGCAGATCTCCCTTGTCCTTGGCCACCTCGGCAATATCGAGATGAAAAGCCATGTTCTCCGGTTCCACCTCGAGCAGTTTCCTGTACAGCCCCTCCGCCTGTTTGTCGTTTCCCGTCTTCTGATACACCTTGGCCAGAGCTCTCAAACTGGGTCCGTGATGCGGATTGTTTTTCAGTATTTCTGCGAGCAGCTCCGCAGCCTCCTTGAAGCGTTCGAGGTAGAAGTAAGTGCTGGCCAGACGGACCCGGCCTTCCAGATTATCAGGATCCAGATCCACCAATCTACTGAACTCCTCGAGGGCTTCTGAAAACTGACCTCGATTCTCAAAAAGAGCCCCCAAATTGGATACGGCCGAGAAGTAGGAGGGATCGATCTTCAATGCCTCCCGGTAGTACCGTACCGCTTCATCGTTCATCCCCAGCTGACCGTACACGACTCCTAGGTTGTTGCGGGCTTGAAGATTGTCGGGATCGAATTTCAGGATCTCCTGGAAGGCCTGGAGAGCCTCCTTGTTCTTCCCCTGGGACTGGAGAATCACTCCCAGGTTGTTCATCGCTTCCACCCAACCGGGTTTATCCTTCAGGGCCTGCTGAAACTCCGACTCGGCTTCCTGGAGTTTTCCCTGTTTTTGAAGGGCGATCCCCAGATTGTAGTGGAGGTTCGGCTGGTTGTAGTCCCGTTCCAAACCACGGCGATAGGTGGCGATTGCCTCCTCATAGCGATCCTGTCGCTCCAGAACGGTTCCCAGATTGTTGTAGGCGGGAACAAAACCGGGATCCAGCTTGAGCGCCCGTGAGAATTCTTCCAGCGCTTGGGAATCTTGAGCCAGGCTCTTGTACACATTGCCGAGATTGTAGTGAATATCGGCTCTCCCCGGTGCCAGACTCAGAGCTTTCCGGAACGCGACGATGGCTTCATCGAAACGATCGATCTTGCGCAGAACCACTCCCAGGTTGTTGTAGGCCTCCGTGAAGTCCTGTTTCAGCTCGATCGCCTGTTTGATCTGTCGAATCGCCTGCTCGTATTTCCCCAGTCTGTCGTAGACGCTGCCCAGGAAGTTGTACACCAGGCTCATCCGGGGATTACGTTCGATTGCCTTCAGCAGCATCTTTTCGGCAAGGTTGTAATCCCCGATTCGATAGGCTTTGCGGGCTCGAGTCAGGGATTCACGAACGGTCATGGCCTTCATAGCATACCCTAGGGAAGCAGACTCGATGGTCGGGCGCTGACTTCCCGGGAAAACAGACCGCGGTGGGGCGGATCGGTGGCGTCGTAGGCCACCACGGCGAAGTAGTACAGCCTGCTGTTGCTCAAGCCGGTCACCTCGACCTGTGAAACTCTGCCCACGTCGATGGGGGAAGGTCCCAGGTCGCTGTCCGCGCCGCGGTAACTGCCCGGCTCCGAACCGTAGTAGACGAAGTATCCCCCCAGGTCATCTTCATTCACCGTGCTCCAGTACAGTCTCACCTGCCCGTTTCCCGCTTCGGCATACAGGCCCGTGGGCGGTGCGGGCGGCAGATCCTGCTCGTACACCAGGCGCAGCTCTGAAACCTCCGGGGATTGTCGCCGATTTCCATCGGGATACAGCTCTACCATTACCTGGAGATAGCGGCCGCGGCTCTCGGATAGTGACTGACCCGCCTCGAACTGGTTCCAGGGAATATCCGAGGTGTCGGCGTCTGCACGATCCGTCATTCTGTAGTAGAAATATACAGCAGAATCCCCGGGAGTTCTGTACACCCCGTCTATCCGTTTGAGCTTCGTCCCCGTATAACCCAGATCGAAGGTACGGCTGACAAAAACTCCGACGTTGCTCGAGTAGCGGCTCAGATTCGGCGCTTGTACGAAGGCACGGGAGATGCGCAGCTCATCCACGAATCCGGTGAATCCCGCTCCGACTATCACCTGCCCGGGGCCCGCGTCCCCTACGAATGGCAGCAATACCGTCCCCCGCTCCAAACCCGAATCCGTTGTGTAGACGATCGCCTCGGGGATGCCGTCCACCAGGTACTCCAGCAGTCCCAGCCTGCTGTCGTAGCGCAGAAGGTGATGGTGCCAATCTCCGGGCACCAGGGCGGTGACTCCCCGAAGCTGTATGGACGTAGCCTGTCCCGGGGCTCCGGTGAAGACGTTCTGGAATGCCCAAATTAGGGATCTGCCCTGCACGGCGCAGCGCAGCTCCTGCGGGATCACCTCATCTCCGTTCCAGCGCGCCCCCTGCCAGAGCAGGACCTGCTCGCCGTCGCTCAAAAGTGCGGGATAGAGCCAGAACTCGATGCTGAAATCCTGCAGCCAGCTCCCCCGGAAGAAAAGGGCACCCGCTTCGGGAACCAGGCGCAAACCCCGGTTCCCGCCGTTAAAGCCTCCGCTACCCCCGCCTAAGGCGGCAACGCGCCTGGAAAGCAGCAAATCCTCCTCGGCGACCCGGTAACGGCCCGTTTGATCCTGAAAGGGGCGGCCGTTGAAATGAACCAGCAGATCTGTATTTTGGTTGGCGAGGTACTCCGCCTCCTGCAATACCAGGTCCTGGCTCCCCCACCGCCCCTTCGCCAGGAGCAGATTTTCTGAATAGGAGACGTCCCGCCACTGGTCTTCCCGGCCCAGGACGATCTCGCGGTCCAGAGCCGAAAGGGAAGCGGCGCAGAGGAGGAGGAGGAAGAGGATGCCCGCACTAAGAGTACTCTTTTTCACGATTCTTCTATACATTATAATCGGAACGCTCAGAATACAACATGAACCCCGGGAACAGAGAAATCGGCAAATCCGATCTGGCAGAAAAACTGAATAATGTCCCGGATGCCCCCGGTGTGTACATCCTCAAAACCGCAGACGGGAAGATCCTCTACGTGGGCAAGGCCAAGAGCCTGAAGAAACGGATCCGGGCGTACTTTACCGGCAGCAGAGACGTCAAGACCAGGCATCTCCAGGCCCGGATCGGCGATCTGGAGGTCTTTCCCACGGGCAGCGAGGCCGAAGCGCTGCTGCTGGAAAACAACCTCATCAAACGGTGGAAGCCGAAATACAACATCAACCTCAAAGACGGGAAGACCTATCCGGTCATCCGCCTGACCAGCGAGAGGTACCCCAGGGTTTTCCGCACCCGCCGCATCATCTTCGACGGATCCAAGTACTACGGGCCTTTCCCGAATGTGGGCCGGATCGATCTGTACCTGAACATCATAGACAAGCTCTTTCCCCTTCGAAAATGCAAGGGCCCGGTCAAAGCCAAGAAGCAGCCCTGTTTCTACTATCACATCGGCCGCTGCGCCGGTGTGTGCGCCGGTAAAATCACCTACGGGGAGTATCAGCGGCGGGTGGAGCGGGTCAAGATGCTCCTTGCCGGCAGGACCGAGGAGCTGGCCCGGGAGATGCGGCAGAAGATGAAAAGCTCCAGCGACCTCCAGGAGTACGAAAAGGCCTCGGTGTTTCGGGATCAGCTGGAAGCGCTCCAGACCCTGTCGGAGGAGCAGAAGGTCGTCGATTTCCAGAGTGAGGCGAGGGACTACCTCGGCTACTGGAGCGACGAAAAACGGGTGCACCTGACCGTGCTGCAGCTGCGGGGGGGAAAGCTGATCGGCAGGGATTCGATGCTCTTGGAGAACTACTCCATCGAAGAGGAGTTCCTGCCCGCCTTTTTGGGACAGTACTACGGGGGTAAAAGCAATCAACCGAAGATCCTCTATCTGCCGGCGGAGCTGGAGTCGATCCACTCTGGAAAACTCCTGGCCGGCTACCTTGAAGAGCTCACCGGCTCCCGGATCTCCGTGAGCTTTCCGAAGCGGGGACGACACGCCCGGCTGGTAGCCATGGCCGCCGAAAACGCCCGTTTCCGCCTGGAGGCGGAGGGGGAACGCAAGAAACAGGCCTTGGTGAAACTTCAGGAAACCCTGGACCTGAAACGCCCTCCGCGGCGGATCGAGGGTTTCGACATCGCCCACCTGTCGGGTAAACAGACTGTGGCCTCCCTGGTGACCTTCCGGGACGGCCGACCCCGCAAAAGCGGCTACCGGCATTACCATATCCGTTCTCTCGACGGGCGTATCGACGATTTCGAAGCCATTCGGGAAGTGGTAGCCCGACGATACGCACGACAGCTCAACGAAAAGGCCAAACTGCCCGACCTGATCTTGATCGACGGGGGCAAGGGGCAGGTCAGCTCGGCAGTCGGCATGCTGAAAGCCCTCGAAGCGCCCCCCATACCCATCGTGGGGCTGGCCAAAAAACACGAGGAACTGTTTGTTCCCGGACAGTCGGAACCTCTGCTGCTGCCGGAGAGCTCGGAGGCGCTTCGCCTGCTGCAGGCGGTACGGAACGAAGCCCATCGTTTCGCCACCACCTTCCACAGGCGGGTTCGGGCGACGCAGCTGAATACCTCGGTGCTGGAGAGCGTTCGCGGGATCGGGAAGAAGAGGAGCAAGGCTCTGTTGACGGCCTTCGGCTCCCTGGATGAGATCCGCCGGCAGCAGCCGGAAGCGATCGCCCGGGCCGCCTCTGTCAGCCTCCAGCAGGCCGGGGAACTGCTAGACTATCTTTCCAGGCTTGAGGGCTGAAGGCCGGATCGGCGGTTGTAGGCCGGCTCCCACCGCCCCGGGAACTCTACTCTTCCAGTATGATCAGAGCGCTGTCATTTCCCTGATCGGTAATGAAGGGCACCCCGGTCTCTTTCTCGGTTTCCCGGTTGGCCGAATAGATGAAGGAAGTTGCAACAGCTCAGTCCAAAAAAGCTGAATCCACGATTTGTCAATCGGAAAAATCATCAGTATATTAGCCAGCGAAATTCGGAAGAAGTGGGAACATGCTATGAGACGTATCTACATTGCTGTAGTTTTACTGCTCCTTGCCGCGCTGTCGTGGTCGATGGAGCTGCTGCCCCCGATGGACAGCTATTGGATCTCTTCCGGTTCGGGATACCGCAACGATCCCATGGGGGGCAAAGAGGAATCCCAACTGCACAAGGGATTGGATCTGGTCGGACCGCATCACACCGCCGTAAAGGCGGCAGCGGCCGGAGTGGTTGTCGAACACTGGCCTGCCCCCAACGGATTCTATAGAGGTCATCCGATATACGGGGGGCTGATCGTCATCGATCACCTTAACGGCACCTTTACCCTGTACGGCCATCTGTCCACGACCTATGTGGGCGAAGGAGACCGGGTCGAGGCCGGGGAGATCATCGGCAGGCAGGGAAACACGGGAATATCCACGGGTGAGCACCTGCACTTCGAGGTAATCGTCAATCCGCTGATCTACCTCTCGGAAGGACCGAACATCGGGTTGGACGGGAACGAGCGCTGATGCGAACGGCGGGGTCTCAACGGATCCCTAGAATCTGAAAGCCCCTCTGCCACCCTTGACGATCAGATAGTAGAGAAACAGTTGAAGAAGGTTGGGGTGCATAGCGCCGCCCAGGGAGCGGACCCGGTAGTCGAAGCGGGCGATAAGCTGGACGATAGCCTGAAGCTCGGGTAATGTATAGCGTTGCGTTGCGGCGGAGTAGATTTTCTGCATACGCTTGCCGGTTATCTTGACCCGGGAGAAGGCTTCCTCGTAGGAGTACCGTTTCTCGATCAGCAGCTTCAAGCTTTTAAGTCTCCGCAGCTGATGCAACAGACCGGCCAACAGCCCCACCGGATCGGCCTCGCGGCTGAGAAGCAGCTTGGCCAGGACCTCCAATGAGCCATCCAGATCCCTGCCCGCTATCTTGTCGAAGAGGGTGAAGACGTTTTCGTCCTTGCTGTGGTAGAGTATCTTCTCCACATCGGCGTAGCCGATTTCGCTGCCTTCACCGAAAAAGATACTCAGTTTTTCACAGGTGTCCTTGAGCTCTCTGGTATTATTTTCCACCATTTCCAGCAGGAAAGCGACTGCCTCAGGGTTGATCCGGATATTTCGCTTTTTGAAGAAGTTGAAGATCCATCCGGTCTTCTGATTTTCGAACAGCTCCCAGAAGATGACCTTATTGTCCCTGGGCACCAGTTTTTCCAGGCGTTTGTCGATTCGTCCAATCTCCTCGGACAACATCACCAGGGAGCTCTGGGATGCCGGATGCGCGGCGTATTGAGTGAGTTGATCCAGGTCCTTCTTTCTGTTCAACAGCTCGACGTTGCGAAGAAGCACCACCCTGTACGGCGAGAAAAGGGCGCCGTTGCGCAAGGCAGACAGAACTTCCGGCACCTCGCTGTCAAAGGAATAGAAACGGTGGATCTCCGGAGCCTGCCCGATCGCCTTGGATATCCGGCCGATCAGCCGCTCGACAAAGGCGTCTTTCTCCCCCTCCTCCGGTCCCAGCAGGAGGTACAGGGAGTCGTTTTTACTCATAGTTGCGGATCAGGAACAGGAGCTTGCCCAGGATACGCACGTTTTGGGTGTAGATCGGGGGATAGGCGGGATTCTCCGCCTTGAGCATGACCCTGTTCTTCTCCAGAAAGAATCGCTTCAAGGTGACCGCTTCGTCCACCAGGGCTACAACCACATCGCCGTTGTCTGCGTTGTTTTGATGACGAACCACGGTGATATCCCCGTCGAAGATGCCGGCATCCTTCATGCTGTCACCCTTGACGCGCAGAGCGAAGAACTTGCCGGCGCGAAGATAACCCCGGGGCACGGCAAGATGACCCTCCATGTTTTCCTCGGCAAAGAGGGGTTTGCCCGCGGCTACGGAACCGAGGATCGGAATGGAGCGGTACTGATCTTCCTGGTACAGGTCCCCGTCACCGAGCACCTTGATCGCCCGGGAGCGATTGAGGTTGCACTGGATGACCTGTTTTTTCTGCAGCGCCTTGAGGTGATCATAGGCGCCTTTTACCGAAACCTGCAGATGATTGGCGACTTCCCGCACTGTGGGGGGGTATTTGTAAGTACGGATGTAGGTCTTGATGTACTCCAAGACTTCTTTCTGGCGAACCGTCAGACCCTTCATCCTACTTCTTGATCTCTATTCCATGCTTCTTGATCTTGTTGTGCAGGTGCGATGGGGTGATGCCCAAGGCTCTGCTGGTGCGGGTGATGTTCTGCTCGTTCTCTTCCAGCTTTTTTACCAGAAACTCCCGTTCAAACTCATCCTTGGCCTCAATGAGCTTCATGCTTTCGAAGCCCTTCAGCAGTTCGTCCTTTTCCCAATCGGTACGGCTGGTAAGAAAGCGTCTGACCGAATCGGCAGAGATCACCTTCTCCTCAGTCATAATGTTAATGCGCTCTATGAAATTTTTCAACTCTCTGATGTTTCCCGGCCAGGAATATGTACCTAAAAGTTGCAGGGAGTCTTCGGAAAACCGCCTTGGCGGCTCGTCGGTGGAACGTTTAAACTTGCCCATGAAGAAGTCGATCAATTCGAGAAGATCTTCGATCCGATCCCGCAGAGGGGGAACGAAGATCGGGATCACATTGATGCGAAAGTACAGATCCTCACGAAAACGACCCGCGCGGATCTCCTCCTGGATGTTCTTGTTGGTGGCGGCGATCACCCGCACGTCCACGTTAATGGACTTCTCTCCGCCGATCCGCTCGAACTTCATCTCCTGGAGCACTCTGAGCACCTTGGCCTGAGTGCTGAGGGACATATCGGCTATCTCATCGAGAAAAAGGGTGCCCCGGTTGGCGAGCTCGAATTTCCCCTTTCGGCGGGCGTAAGCATCGGTGAAGGCCCCCTTCTCGTGCCCGAACAGCTCGCTCTCTATCAAGGTCTCCGGGATCGATGCGCAGTTCACCTCCACAAAGGGCGCCTGGGCGCGTCGGGATTGGAGGTGGATCTCCCGGGCTACCAACTCTTTCCCCGTTCCGTTTTCTCCGAGAATGAGGATCCGAGCTTCGCTGTCGGCACTCTGGTCGATCAGCTCCCGCACCTTGCCCATCCCCTCTCCGGAGCCGATCATCTCATCCTCGAGCAGGATGCTCTGTCTCAGGCTGCGGTTTTCCCGCTTCAGTTCCTCCATCTTGAGGGCGTTTTCTACGACGGTTATGGTCTTCTCCAGACTGAGAGGCTTCTCCAGGAAATCGAAGGCTCCGATCTTCACGGCCTGCACCGCCATGTTGATATTGGCGTGGCCGGAGATCACAACCACCTCGATTTCGGGCCAGTCGTCGCGAATACGCTTGAGTACATCGATTCCGCCCATGTTCGGCAGCCAGACGTCCAGGATGACGAGGTCCACGGTTCCCTCCTGCAGGATCTCGAGAGCCCGAAAACCATCCTCGACCGTGATGACCCGATGGCCTTCGTCCGCCAGGACATCCTGCAGAACCTCCCGGATGCCCTGTTCGTCATCTACAACCAGTATCGTGCTCAACCCGCTCCCTCTCTCGAACCCAACGGCAAATCGATGATGAATGTCGTGCCCACACCTTCCTGGGTCTCGAACCAGATGTTTCCATCATGATCGAAAATAATCCGCTCGACAATAGCGAGCCCCAATCCCGCACCCTCGGTTTTGGAGGTGAAGTAGGGTTCGAATACCCGGCCCCGGATCTCCTCGGGTATCCCCACACCGCTGTCCTTGATCCAAATACGGCAGAAGCGTCGGTTTTCCTTGTTCACTACGGCGCTGCGGATCGATACCTCCCCTTCCTTGGGCATCGCCTGAACCGCATTGCGAATGAGGTTGGCAAGCACCTGCTTGATCTGACCGGGATCAGCCCGGATTACGCTGTCTTCACTGATATGGCTCGAGTCAATGATCACCTCTGTGGAGAGGTTACGATACATCTGAGTGACCTCCTCCACCAGCTCCCGCAGGTGCACGGACTGCAGCCGCGGCATGGGCAATCGGGCGAACTCCCGAAACTCGACCAGGAGATCGTTGAGGTTGTCCACTTCCCTCACGATTGAGGAAATAGAGGCCTGCAGTACTTTCTGGAATTCCCCGGCGCCCGGATCGGCCGAGTATTTTTTCAGGATCCTCTGGGCCGAGAGTTTGATCGGCGTCAGCGGATTTTTTATCTCGTGGGCCAGTCGCTGGGCTATTTCCTGCCAGGCGGAGATCTTTTCACTCTGCCTGAGCTTTTCTCTGGAGTGGGAGAGTTCGGAGACCATGCGGTTGAAGGATCCAACCAGATGGGATAACTCATCGGCGGAACGGCTGAGGATGCGAAAAGAAAAATCCCCGTCGGCTACGCGCCGGGTGGCCTCCTCCAGGTTGACGATCGGGCGGATGATCTCCTCGGTCAGCAGGAAGCTGACCAGAATGGAGAGCAGGAAGATGGGAAAGGAGAAGAAAAAGTAAAAAAAGATCAGAACCAGCCGAAACAGACGTTTGTACCGGTTCAGCTGACTGAAGATCTCCAGGCTTTCGGTCAGACTGCTGGCCTTGCTGTCAAAACCCTCGGGCATGAGCCGCCCCACTACAACCGTGTATTGCCCTCCGTCCAGCTCGTAGACCGCGGCATTTCTCAAGATGCTGGCATCTTCCCGATCCTCCTTGGGCAGATCTCCCGTACGCCCATCGAAAGTTCCCGGGCTTCTGAGGCGTCCCCGCGGTTCCCCCCGGAACAGCAGCTCCGAACCGTCGCCGTTAAAAATTTGGATGAACTGAACCTCCGAGTTCACGGTGCGAACGTTCTTCCATAGTCTCTCCGGATTCCGGTTCAAATCTTCGAGAATGTAGGACATCAGGGAGCTGCGGTTGAAAGCGCGCAGGTTCTCCACCGTGCCCCTGTAGTACTCCAGGGAGATGGACAGCCCCCCCCGAAGCGCTTCACCGATACGCGCCTCCAGCCAGAAGTTGATGGCCGAATTCACGAAGTTCACACTCAGGAGGGCCTGGGGAATCGAAGAAAGCAGGGCGATGAGCACGAAAAACATGATGAGTCTGGACTTGAGCCGTGATCCGGGCTTGTGGGTGGCCCGATCCCGGATCAGCCGCACGATCTGAAACACGATCAACCCCAGAAGGATCAGGGGAAAGGCGATGGCCACGACGTAGGCTACGATGTTCGCCTGCACGTCCACCCTGGCGAGGTTGATGAGAATTTGGTGGGAAAAAACAACGATCAGGGCTATGAGAAGAATGAAAATCAGGACCAGGACGAACAGCCCGACGGAGGTGGTGCTGGAGTGGAAGACTCTCAAGGTTTCAGTTCCGCCTCGACCCACGGGGTCGTGAAAACCGTCTTTGTGGAAAAGAGGGTGATGATATTCAACGGGGCAATGATCTTCACCGGCATCATCCTCACCCGGGCAAGCAAATAGTAATCTGCCGCATCCAGCCCGCCCCCCGCCTCGATTTCTCCGAGTTCGGTCTCCGGCAGGAAGAAGAAAGCGTCCAGGAACTCTGCTTCGGCCGAGTACTCCCCTGCGACCCTGTCGTCCCTTTGAATCTCATAACGGTTTTCATAAAAATCGAAAGAAGCGATCTGGTACACCCGCCGTTCGCTGAGGAGACGATCGCCGAGAAAGGCAAAGATACCTCGGTTGCGCCTGTACAATCGAAGCTGAAAAACGATCTCCGCCCGCAGACCCTCCCACATGGAAGCCAACACCTCCTGGCTGTGGGAATCCTGATACGCTACGGCTCCGTACACTTTGCGGCCCCGGAGTGCCGTATCCAGACGAGCCTCCTGGGCAAACCCGTACGCCGAAGCCAGCAGCAGGAGGATCAGAATAGCCGGGTTCTTCGCCTCATTCCTCCTCGAATTTGGTCTCGAACAGCCTGCAGATCGTCTGCAGCGCGTCCTCCTCATCACTGCCGTCGGCGATAATCTTGATGGGACTGTTGTAGGTAGCGGCCAGGGTGAGGATGCCCATGATGGACTTGCCGTTGATCTTCTCCCCGTCTTTCTCCAGAAGAATATTGGCGGAGAATCGATTCGCCGTTTGCACGAGCAAGGCGGCGGGCCGGGCATGGATTCCGGCCCGATTTTTGATGATTACGGTTCTTTCAACCATGATTCTCTGTAGGCTCGCGAAGTGAGTCAGGTTTCGCTCAAGAAAATCGCTTTAGCGCTTTCGGTCTCCAGCCAGCGCATGACGTTCTTGGAGAACTCTTTTGCGGAATAGTAGCCCATTTTCTTCAACCGCTCGTTCATGGCGGCGGTTTCTATGATGACGGGGATGTTGCGTCCCGGCTTCACCGGTATCACGATGTACGGAACCTGTACGCCCAGGATTTCCATGAAGTTCTCTTCCGCCCCGATTCTATCGTAGTTTTTGTTGGAATCCCAATCCTCCAGTCGAACGGCCATCTGGATCTGCTTCTTGTCCCGGATGGCCCCGACGCCGAACAGGTGGGTGATGTTGATGATCCCCAGGCCCCGGATCTCCATGTGATGGCTCGAGACCCCCGTACCGGTACCGATCAGGATGTTGCCGCTGACCCGGCGGATCTCCACCAGATCGTCCGCCACCAGCCTGTGGTTGCGCTCGATCAAGGCCAGAGCGGTTTCGCTCTTGCCGACGCCGCTATCCCCCATGATCAACGCGCCGACTCCAAAAACCTCCACGAGGACACCGTGGACACTCTGCTTGGGCGCGAAGATATTGCTCAACACCCGCAGGATGCGTGTGGTAAACTCGGAAGAGGTAAGATCGGTCTGCAGAACCGCGCAGCCTGTCCGCTCAGCAATCTTGAGGAAGTCATCTGTCGGAGTCTGGGAGTGGGTGAACACGCAGCAGGGGATCTCGCTGGAGAACAGCGTCTCCAAAGTCTCGGTCTTGCCCTCCCGGGCAAGCTTCTCCAGATAGGCCATCTCCCCGCGCCCGAAGATCTGGATACGCTGGAAGGCGAAATTATCGTAGAAACCGCTGAGCTCCAGACCCGGCCTGTTGATCTCCGGAACTTTCAACTCCCGAACCAGTCCCGATCGGCCGGCAACACACCTCAGGTTGAGAGCGTCCCTGTCCCTGAGATCCAACTGCAACAGATCCAGAACCGTAATTTTTTTCATGATTCCGGCGTGCCCGCCCGGACACTGTCGTGTCCCTTGTGATCTTGAATTTTGTTCTTCTCTTTAAGCACTTTCAGCTCCAACTTGTCGAAGAGCTTGTCGACTCCCTCGAAGATGTCGAAGCTCTTCACCTTCATATGAGTGGAGTTTCCCCAGCGGAAGTTTATGGTCGCCTCCAGGCTGTACTGACTGCCCTCCTGGGACAAGAAGACGAGTAGATCGATTATATGCTCGGATACAAAATCGAGACGAGGCACCTTCCTGTCAATATACTCTCTTATCTTATCCGTAATCTCAACGTGAACGCCCTTGATATCGATGTTCATGGGGCCCTCCTATCTGTGATGTGAACTCATGATGTCGAGCTCTTTGCGATATTTGGCAATCGTCCTTCGGGCAATATTGACTCCCTTTCCTTCCAGGATCTCGCCGATCTTCTGGTCGGTAAGCCGCTTCTTGTTGCCCTCCTCTTCGATGATCTCCCGGATCATCTGTTTGACACCTTCTTTGGAGAATCGGCCGCCTCCCGGTACCTGATTCGTGAAAAAATACTTGAGCTCGAAAATCCCCCATTCCGTCTGGATGTACTTTCCATTGGTCACCCGGCTCACCGTTGCTTCGTGCACGCCGATTTCAGCGGCAATATCCTTTAAGGACAGAGGCACGAGGTATTTGGAGCCTTTTCGGAAAAAATCCCTCTGAAACTCGATGATGGCCTTGCAGACCTTCAACAGCGTCTGATTCCTGCGCCGAATGCTGTTGATGAACCAATGGGCTTCGTGTACCCCGTCTTTCACAAACCGTTTGAGATCCTTCTGTTTGTACCGCTCCTCGTGGTCCTGTATGCTGGCATAAAAGGAGTTGATGCCCAGGACGGGGATGTCTTCATCGTTGAGCACGATGACAATCTCCCCCTCCTGGACCTTTACCATCACATCGGGGACCACGTACCGGGGCTGTTCGATGGAATAATTCCTTCCCGGGAAGGGGTCTAGTTCCCGCAGGAATTCCTTGACCTTCATTACCTCCTTCACGCTTATGCGCATATTACGGGCGATTTCCTGGAACTTCTCCCGTTCCAGCTGTTCAAAATGCTTCTCCACGATCTCCGCGGCTCGGGGAACAGCGTCGGGATGGAGTTTGATCTGCACCAGGATCGACTCCCGGTAGTCCCCTGTGCAGGTGCCGATCGGATCCAAGCCCTGTATCAGCTCCATCACCGTGTTCATTACTGCGATTTTTTCAGAACTCAAGGAGTTTTCAGGACTCTCGAGGGGATTGCCCTCCAGATCGAGGTTCAGCAGCAGATTTTCCGGCTTTTCGATATGAAAGCCATTGTCGTCAAGATTGCGGATCAGATACTCGCCGATGCGGAACTCAGTCGCGCTGATGGGCTGCAGTCGAAGCTGCCACAGCAGATGTTCGTGCAGAGATTCCGGACGGGTGAGCACACCCTCTATGAATTTCCGATG
>Ga0315553_10000856_pt1 | contig 26350 bp, 28 predicted proteins | sample SalMarSW160140MG_FD_203099 | JGI IMG/M metagenome (GOLD analysis project Ga0315553, IMG submission 203099) | Salt marsh sediment microbial communities from the Plum Island Ecosystem LTER, Massachusetts, United States - Salt Marsh Sediment SW1601-40 ... | reverse complement strand
GGGCCCCAATCGCGCCCGTTACCCCATCTGGTTGTCCTTGAGTGGTCGCATTTTCTGCGGCGAACCGGTTCCCACTTCGCCGGAAAATGCTCTAAGACATCGTATCTTTTCCATAAATCGGTGCTGACTAGCTTGATGCTGGCAGCAAAATTTATTGATGGAGATTAATGTGAAAGGCGGGGCGTTCCGGTCCAGTCCGGCAGCACGGCCCCCAACGAGGCGCTAATGGCCAAGATCAACATCCCCCATGACGCATTCGTTTTCGTCGGCGACGGTCGCAAGGCATTGTTCCTGCGCAACGAAGGGGATGAGAAATTCCTCAATCTCAAGACCGAGCGGGTCTTGCACGATCAAAATCCTCCTACGCGCGAGCAGGGCTCGGATCAGCCTGGCCGCGCTTTCGCGAGCGTGGGCGCGCGCCGGAGCGCGGTGGAAGATACCGACTGGCATGAGCTTGAGGAGCAGCGCTTCGCCCATGAGATCGCGGCGGCGCTCCAACGCATCGTCCGCGAGCGGAAAGTCAAGGCGTTGGTCGTCGTTGCGCCGCCGCGCACCCTCGCCGAGCTGCGCCGCGCCTTTCATTCCGAGGTGAAGAACCGCATCATCGCCGAGATCGACAAGGACCTCACCAAGCAGCCGATCTACGAGATCGAAAAGCATCTCGCGGAGTGAACGCGGCGCACGAGCGCGCCTCGGCGGGGCGAAGCTTCCGGGCGTCAAAATTGGCGCTCAGCGCTCTTGTGCCCCTCTCAGGGCCGCGTCGAAGTCGGCGTGCAGGTTGGCGTAGAGGTCTCCCGGGCCTTCCAGGCCGACGCAGAGGCGCAGCAGGTCGGGCGGCACGGGGAACCAGGATTGGGAACGGGCGCTCAGAGCGCCCATATAGCGGATTATCGCTGGGACTGTCCTCGCTGCCGGTCCAGCGCGAGGGTTTGCGTGACGGCCGTGGTGAGGAAGGGAAGATGGCACATGCGTTGAGTTTTTATGCGGTTCCGGTGGCGATCGGGGCGGTCGCCGTGGTGCTCCTGCTGGGGCTGGCGAATATGCTGCGGGGCGGCTCGCCCAGCGTGTCGCAGAAGCTCATGCGCTGGCGCGTGGTGCTGCAATTCGTCGCCATTGTTGTGATCATGCTGACAATCTGGGCCATGGGGCGGTAGTTTTCGGATGTCGTGTTATGGGGGCCATCGGCCGGACGGACCGGTCAAGGAGCCCGGCTAAATCAATATAAGCCGACGGGGGCGCCATGGTTGTGCTCAGCCGCATCTATACCCGCACTGGTGACGACGGGACGACCGCGCTCGGAACCGGCGAGCGGCGCAAGAAATACGACGCCCGGATCGAGGCGTATGGAACCGTGGACGAGACCAACTCCACGATCGGACTGGCGCGGCTGCATACGCGGGATGATCCCGAAGTCGACGCGATGCTGGCCCGTATCCAGAATGATCTCTTCGATCTCGGCGCCGATCTGTGCATGCCCGACAAGGGCAAGGGGCCGGGCGGCGCGCGGCTCACCGTTACCGAGGCGCAAGTCAACCGCCTCGAGGAGGAGATCGACCGCCTCAATGCAGACCTGAAGCCGCTGCGCTCTTTCGTTCTTCCGGGCGGATCGCCGGCGTCTGCGGTGTTGCACCTGTCCCGCACCGTCTGCCGGCGGGCCGAGCGATTGATGGCGGAACTCGCCGATACGCCCGGCGAGGAAATCTCGGCGCCGGCACTGAAATACGTCAATCGCCTTTCGGATTTCCTCTTCGTCGCCGCCCGCTATCTTAACGACAAGGGAGCGGGGGACGTCCTCTGGCAGCCGGGCCAGAACCGCTGATCTCGCCGATCTGCTCTGCGTTTGACCAGCGTCAAGGCGCGCCCGCCGTCAATCTGTGTTCTGAAAGGCCTCGCCAATTCTGTCTACGCAAGCAAGGCCGTGCACCCGCTCCAACGATTGCGGCCCCGCGTTGACAGCCACACACACGAGCCATAGTTTGCGCGCCGCCGCGGGAGCAAAAACATGAAGGTACTCGTCACCGTCAAGCGGGTCGTCGACTACAACGTCAAAATTCGAGTGAAGTCGGACGGATCCGGGGTCGAACTCGCCAACGTAAAAATGTCGATGAACCCATTCGACGAGATCGGCGTCGAGGAGGCTCTCAGGCTGAAGGAGGCGGGCAAGGCGACCGAGATCGTCGCGGTCTCGATCGGGCCGGCCCAAGCGGCGGAAACGATCCGCACGGCGCTCGCCATGGGCGCGGATCGCGGCATTCTGGTCAAGACGGACGGGGCCATCGAGCCGCTCGCGGTCGCCAAAATCCTGAAAAAGGTCGTCGAGGAAGAAAATCCTGGTCTGGTGATCCTCGGCAAGCAGGCGATCGACGACGACAGCAACCAGACCGGCCAGATGCTGGCCGCTCTGTTGAACTGGCCCCAAGGGACATTCGCCTCGAAGGTCACGATTGAGGGCGACGGGATTCTCGTCACCCGCGAGGTCGATGGCGGCTTGCAGACGGTCAAGCTGAAAGCGCCGGCGGTCATCACTACCGACCTGCGGCTGAACGAGCCGCGCTACGCCTCGCTGCCGAACATCATGAAGGCCAAGAAGAAGCCGATAGCGGAGAAGGCGCCAGCCGCTTTGGGCGTCGATGTCTCGCCCCGCATCGAAGTGCTCAAGACGTTCGAGCCGCCCGCGCGCAAGGCCGGGGTCAAAGTTTCCTCGGTCGCTGAGCTGGTCGGCAAACTCAAGAACGAAGCGGGAGTGCTCTAATGGCGACCCTCCTCGTTGCGGAGCACGTCAATACGGCGTTGAAGGATGCCACCAATAAAACGCTCACCGCCGCGCGCGCGCTCGGCGCGGAAGTGCATGTTCTCGTCGCCGGCAAGGACTGCCGGCCGGCCGCCGAGGCCGCCGCCAAGCTCGACGGCGTCGCCAAGGTGCTGCTCGCCGACGACCCGTTGTTCGAGCATATGGTGGCCGAGCCGGTGGCAGCCCTCATCGTCTCGCTCGCCGGAGGCTACGACGCGATCCTCGCGCCCGCGACGACCACGGGGAAGAACATCATGCCCCGGGTCGCCGCCTTGCTCGACGTGATGCAGGTATCGGACATCGTCAAGGTGATCGCGCCGGACACGTTCGATCGCTTGATCTATGCGGGCAGTGCGGTGCAGACGGTACGCACGCGCGACGCCAAGAAAGTCATTACGGTGCGCACGTCGACGTTTCAGGCGACGGGGGAGGAAGGCGCCACCGCGCCGATCGAGACGGTTACCGCGGTGGCAGATCCGGGCCTGTCGCGCTTCGTCGGCGAGGAACTGTCGAAGTCCGAGCGGCCGGAGCTGACCTCGGCGCGCTTCATCGTCTCGGGCGGGCGGGCGATGCAGAGCCGGGAGAACTTCGCCAAGTATATCGAGCCGCTCGCGGACAAGCTCGGCGCGGCGGTCGGGGCATCGCGCGCCGCGGTGGACGCCGGCTATGCGCCCAACGATTGGCAGGTCGGGCAAACCGGCAAGGTGGTGGCCCCCGAACTCTATGTGGCGGTCGGCATTTCCGGCGCGATCCAGCATCTTGCCGGCATGAAGGACTCCAAGGTGATCGTCGCCATCAACAAGGACGAGGAAGCGCCCATCTTCCAAGTGGCCGATTACGGCCTCGTCGCCGACCTCTTCAAGGCTGTGCCAGAATTCACCGACGAACTCGGCAAGCTCGGAAAGTGAATTCGGCGTAAGGATGGACACGCCGCCGTGGCGGCGGCGCATGATAGGCGGTATATAAACAATAACGGCCTCGACTCTTCCGGCGCGCCGCGCCTTGGCGTGCAGAGCGAAGCGCCATCGGATAGGACTCATGGCAAAAACAATTAAGAAGGTCGGCGTTATCGGCGCCGGGCATATGGGCAGCGGCATTGCCCATGTCTGTGCGCTTGCGGGATTGAATGTCGTGCTCAACGACGTATCCGCCGACCGTCTCAAGGCTGCTCTCGCCACGATCAACGGCAACATGGCCCGGCAGGTGAAGCGCAAGCGCATCACCGAGGAGCAACGGAAGGAGGCGCTCAAGCGCATCACGCCCGCCGAGTCGATCGATGAGTTTTCCGACTGCGATTTCGTCATCGAAGCGGCAACCGAGAAAGAGGAGATCAAGCGCAAGATATTCGCCGAGCTGTGTCCGATCCTGCGCTCGGACGCGATGATCGGCTCGAACAGCTCGTCGATCTCGATCACCCGATTGGCCGCCGCGACCGATCGGCCGGAAAAGTTCATTGGCGTCCATTTTATGAATCCGCCGGCGGTGATGGAGGTGGTGGAGCTGATCCGCGGCATCGCCACCGACGATGCGACTTTCGAGACGGCGCGGGAGTTTTGCGTCAATGTCGGCAAGACGGTCGCGGTCGCCGAGGATTTTCCGGCCTTCATCGTCAACCGCATTTTGATGCCGATGATAAACGAGGCGATTTACACGCTTTACGAGGGCGTCGGCACCGTCGAGGCGATCGATACGGCGATGCGCCTCGGCGCGCATCATCCGATGGGGCCGCTGCAGCTCGCGGATTTCATCGGCCTCGACACCTGTCTGTCGGTCATGCAGATGCTGTACGAGGGTCTCGCCGACTCCAAGTACCGGCCGTGTCCGCTACTGGTGAAATATGTCGAGGCGGGCTGGCTCGGCCGCAAGACGCAGCGCGGCTTCTACGACTATCGCGGCGATACGCCACTCCCGACGCGATGACGCCGGGCGGCGCGGCTCGCCGCATATGAATCCGCCGGCCGGAGGCCTTAGCCGAAGCGGTTCGGCCGGCGTGAAGAATAGCAAACGGCAGTGAGCCTCGCGGCGGTGGGACGGAGGCCCCGGCTTCGGGAGTCATCCATGCGCGCTTTGCTTCTGCCTTTCACGCCGCGGTTGCTGCCCTACACGGTTTCCCTCGCTGCGACCGCGCTGCTTGTCGCCCTGGCGTGGCGCGAGCCGCATCTGCTGCCTTACCTGTCTGTCTTCATCGCGCTGTTCGCAGGGCTCGCTTTGCTGGGTACGTTCGACATCTTCCAGACCAATCATGCGATCCTGCGCAGCTACCCGATCTTGGCGCACCTGCGGTTCCTGCTCGAAGAGATCAGGCCGGAAATGCGTCAATATTTCTTCGAGGACGAAAAGCACGGCCTGCCGTTCAGTCGGGACAAGCGGGCCGTTGCGTATCAACGCGCCAAGCACGTTCTCGATAAGCGTCCCTTCGGCACCCAGTACGATGTCTACGCGGACGGCTACGAATGGCTGTGCCATTCGGTCTCGCCGCGGCCGCTCGCGGCCCAACCGTTTCGCATCACGATCGGCGGTCCCGATTGCGCCAAGCCTTATTCCGCCTCGGTCCTCAACATTTCGGCGATGAGCTTTGGGGCGCTCAGCGCGAACGCGATCCGTGCGCTCAATGCTGGCGCGAAGAAAGGCGGCTTTGCGCACGACACCGGAGAGGGTGGCGTCAGCCGCTATCACCGCGAAATGGGCGGCGATCTCATCTGGGAGATCGGCTCGGGTTATTTCGGTTGCCGCCGGCCGGACGGGACGTTTTGCCCCGACAGATTCGCCGAGACCGCTGTCGACGAGCAGATCAAAATGATCGAGGTCAAACTGAGCCAGGGCGCCAAGCCCGGCCACGGCGGCGTACTGCCGGCGGCGAAGGTCAGCGCCGAGATCGCCGCGGCGCGCGGCGTACCGAGGGGCCAAGACTGCGTTTCCCCCGCGCGGCACCCAAGCTTTTCGACTCCGATCGAGTTTGTCCGGTTCCTGGCGGAGTTGCGCCGGTTATCGGGAGGGAAGCCCGTCGGATTCAAGCTTTGCATCGGCCATCGGTGGGAGTTTCTCGCCATTTGCAAGGCCATGTTGCAGGCGGACATCTATCCAGACTTCATTGTGGTCGACGGCAAAGAGGGCGGCACCGGTGCGGCGCCGCTCGAGTTTCTCGATCACCTCGGCATGCCGCTGCGAGAAGGCCTGAGCTTTGTGCACAACGCGCTGGTCGGGGCCGGCGTGCGCGAACGCATCAAGATCGGGGCGAGCGGCAAGATCGTTTCCGGCTTCGACATTGCGCGGGCGATGGCGCTCGGGGCTGACTGGTGCAATGCCGCGCGCGGCTTCATGTTCGCGCTCGGCTGCATCCAGTCGCAGAGCTGCCACACGGACCGCTGCCCAACCGGTATCGCGACGCAGGACCCGACGCTGCAGCGCGCGCTCGTCGTGCCGAACAAGATCGAGCGTGTGGCGAGCTTTCACGCCTCCACCATGTACGCTCTCATCGAATTAACCGCGGCGGCGGGGCTCGATCATCCCAACGAATTCCGTCCGCACCATGTCTCGCGACGCGTGTCGGCGAGTGAAGTGATGACTTTTGACCAGCTCTATCCGCAGCTCGCGCCCGGCGAATTGCTCGACGGCGCCCGCGACCCGCTGTTCCGCGAGGCCTGGCGCCAGGCGAACGCGATGGATTTTCGTCCACTCGCTGCGTGATTTTTTGCGGGTTTCGCGAACCGGGTCGCCGCTCGTGCGCACAACAGTGCGATATCCGCCCATCGAAGCGGAATTCGCGCTCTGGCGGTGCATCTAGTCTAGCAACGGAAGCAAACCGACGCCGCGCGGTCTCCCGCGCAGGCGCCAGCCTGACGTCAAGGCGATCGGTTTGCGACAACCGGCGTGCGGTTCGGCGGGCCTGCCTTACGACTTTATTTTGCCGTCCGGTCCAAACTGCTTGAGGTAGCTCCACAGATCGTCCGCTTGTTTCTCGTTCTTGATGCCGGGGAAAATCATCTTCGTTCCCGGAATCTTTGCGCGCGGATCCTTGATGTATTCCTTGAACGTCGCCTCGTTCCAGACGATCCCCGAATTCTTGTTGGCGCTGGAATAATTATAGCCGGGAGCCGAGCCCGAGTGACGTCCGTCGATCCCGTTCAACTCGGGACCGACTCTGTTCCTCGCGCCCTCGCCGATGGCATGGCAAGCCATGCATTTTCTAAACACGGCCTGGCCTGCCGCCACGTCGCCGGCGACAGCGATCCCGCTCGATGCGGCCAGGGCGATGGCAGAAATAATAAGTCCTTTCAACATGTTATGGCGTCCTTCTGCTCGCTATTTTGATTTGTTCGATGCCGTCCGTGAAGCGGCAAGCGAAGGTTCGGAAAGGTTAGTGCGGGTGAGCGCCCAACGCCCTGTGTAGACGCGCGTCGTGCGTCTCGAAATGACGTGAAAACCATGCTTCGAGCCGCCCGGCAAGAGCGCTGGCGGTCTGCGCTTCATTAGTGAAATCGTCCGAAATATCGTGGATTTCGTCAAGCACGCGTTCATGATCATTCCTGCGGGCGGCGAGCGGATCGTCGTGGCGCCGCATGTATCTCTCCTCCAGCGCGAAATGCATGGATATGCCTTTGTACAGGCTGCCGAAAAAGCTCTCAACCGAACCGCGCGGCCCGCCCGTCACCCATTGGTCGTGTAGTCGATTGATGCAGACGTGGATAAACCGCGAGAAGGCTAAGGCTGCGAGGCGAATTGTCCAAGCCCCATCAGATGCGCGATCATGCGCAGCTCGTCCTTCTGCGCGGCGTTCAAGGTCTTTACGAACGGAATCAGCGCAACCTTCAGCTTCTCGACGCCCTTGGGATCGAGCGTCGCGGACTTGCTGCCAAGCTTGTCGGGGTCGCCTCGCCACACGACGGCACGCAAAGCGGCTTCCACGGATGGCCAGAGTTTTTGTTGGTCGGGTGTAAGGTTGAGCCGTTCCTTGATGCTGGCGATTTGCGCATCGTTGAGGAGGCTGGCCGGGGAAGCGCGGCCGTCGGGGCGGGGGACGGGCATTGCCGAGATGGCTGCATTATCGCGTGGTTCGAAGCGCGGAATCTGCATTCCCGAGTAAGGCCTGGTCATCAAATCCTGACGCGCCTGTTCGAACAGCAGCACCTGCGACAGCCAATCGATTGGGTCGGCGGGCGGCGCCTGCTCGCGCGGCGCCTGCTCGCGAGAAAAAGCATGTGCAAGAAGGTATGCGGCCGCAGACTTGGGCGTGAGCGCGATCCACTCGGCAGGAAATCGGGAGGCGATGATCTCGGCCGCGGATACTTGCGGATTATGCGCGGAGTTCACGCTCCAAACCCAGGCGAGGCTGGAGGCGGCAATCACCGCGATAATGCCAAGCCATATCGCGCGGCGTCCGGCCCTTCGCTCGATAGCGAGCCGCATTCCTCCTCCCCGCATGCCGTGTCGATCGGTTTATACGCATCATATCGAATGGCGGTCAATTTATGGCTAGCCCGCCGCTATCGCTTTCGGACGCGACGAAATACGCTTGCATAAATAATGGCTTATTTCCCGCGGCCGGAACGCGGCAGCCGGCGGTTAAGAGCGAGGCGACCGCCGACCGAAGCGCGCTCCGGCCGCGAAGCTCGGTCGTGATCATTCGTCCGTAGGAAATTGCCTTAGCGCTCCGCGCTTGCCTCATCTTCGATAAACGGGCGAACGCGGTCATTCTCGCGCAGGAAGGTGCCGGCCCGCTTGACGACCAGGTCGCCCACGTTCAGCCCCTGCTTGATCTCGACATTGCCGCCGGCCAACAGGCCGATCGGAACCGGCCGCGTCTCGACGCGGTTGTCGCGCACGACCTGCACGACCGGTCCGAGCGGGCCGAAGAGAACCGCCGATAGCGGCACGCTCGTGCCGCAGCTCGTTCCGACTTTCACCGTGGCGCGGCCGAAAACACCCATTTTCAGCCGCGGGTCGGTTCCGAGCGATATGCGCGCTTGGCCGGTTTGGCTTGCGATATTGATCTCGGGCGAAACCGCGCGCACCTTGCCCGAAAAGACGCCGACGCCGACGACGTCGACCCGTGCGGGCTGGCCGACCGCGATCTTGCCGATGCGGGTGGAGGGGATTTCCGCCAGCAGCTCGAATTCACCGCCGACAATGATCAGGAACATCGGCGGCCCGGCCATCGACGCCATGGCGCCGACCTGCGTCATGATCCGCCCAATGGTCCCGGCAGCTGGCGCGCTCACGGCGAGGCTCGACGCCGGCGCGTTTGTCCCTTGCAGGCGGGAAAGGCGCGCCAGTGCCTGTCCGGCGGTCACGCTTTCGCCGTCCGTGACCAGCACCTGCGCGACGCGGGCGGCCTCGACGTCGGGCCGCACCTGCAATTCTTCTTTTGGCACGACGGTGCCGGTGACGCGGACTGTGTCGGAAAAGCACTTTCGTTTGGCGCGCACGACCGAAACCGCCATGCCCGACGGCGAATCGTCGGCAGCAACCGGGCTCGTCAGCGCTGACATGGCGATTGACAGCGCCAAGACCGTGGTCGCGGGCACCAGCAAACAGCGCCGAACAAACGGAGAATAGGCTTTGCGAGCGCCGACGCGAGCGGGTCGGAGACCGGTTGCGTTGGAGGGACTCATCATTGCCTCGCAAAATAACGGCCGAAGGCCGCGGGCTGGTGCGCGACGCTTTCCTGCACCATAGCGCGACTGGGGATCAAGCGCATAGGGATGGTCCGGATCGCTCAAAGGCCGACCATCCGTCGGACTGCCGCGGGGCTCGCCCCGCGCGCCCGCAGTGCGCGGAGCGCCGTCGCCCCCGTCGACTTGGCGAGCTTGCGCCCGTCGGCATCGAGGATCAGGCGGTGGTGCCGATAGGTCGGCTCCGGAAGGTCGAGCAGCGCCTGCAGGAGACGATGAAGGCTGGTCGCTGCAAACAAATCCTGTCCGCGCACGACGTGGGTCGCACCCTGAGCCGCGTCGTCGATGACGACTGACAGATGATAGCTCGTCGGCGTCTCTTTGCGCGCGAGCACGACGTCGCCCCACACCGCAGGCTCGGCAGCGACGACCCCGGTTTCCCCGTAGGGGCCGCATCCGGTCTCGACCCAAGTCAGCGACGCCGGCGCCCGCGCGATCGCCGCCGTCATGTCCAAGCGCAGCGCATAGGGCGCCCCGCTTGCGATCCGCCGGGCCTGTTCGGCCGCGTCCATCTTGCTGGCGCTCGCCGGATAGAGCGGCGCGCCGTCAGGGTCGCGTGGCCACGGGCCGCTCCGTTCCCGCTCCGCCACAAGGCGGGCGATTTCCCTGCGGCTCTGAAAGCTGGGATAGACGAGCCCCATCTCCGCCAGCCGGGCCAAGGCGGCCCGATAAGCAGCGAGCTCCTCCGATTGCCGCCGCACCGGCGCTTCCCATCTCAAGCCGAGCCAGGCGAGGTCTTCATAGATCGCCGTCTCGAACTCCGGCCGGCAACGCGTCCTGTCGATATCCTCGATGCGGAGCAGAAGGCGGCCTCCCAGCTCCTGCGCGCTGTCGAAGTTCAGACAGGCCGACAGCGCGTGGCCGAGATGCAGGTAGCCGTTCGGACTTGGGGCGAAGCGATAGGTCGGAACTTGATGCACGGCAATTTCAGCGCCACGCCAAGGAGCGCCGGCGGGACGGGGGCAGGGGAATGCGGCGAAAGCGATGAGTCATTGGTAATCAAACGGGTTCCCAGATTCCGGTTGTCTTTGACAACGGCGCTGCATTGCCCTTCCATAGAGGCAAGCAGAATAAGCCTGAACCTTGTGGGAGAAAACGTCATGAGGAAGCATTGGAGTGTGTTGGTTGCGTTGGCGGTGACCGCCCTGCTGCCGTTTACGGGCAACGCGCAAGTTACCTTGCGCGCGTCGCATCAGTTCCCCGGCGGCAAGGGCGATGCGCGCGACGAGATGGTGCAGATCATCGCCCGCGAGGCGAAGGCCGCCAATGTTGGCCTCAATATCCAGGTCTATCCCGGTGCCTCGCTGTTCAAGCCTAAGGAACAGTGGAACGCGATGGTCAACGGCCAGCTCGATATTTCCTCGTTTCCGCTCGACTATGCGAGCGGCAAGATCCGCGCCTTCAGCGCCACGCTGATGCCCGGCCTCGTCCGCAACCATGAGCGGGCGCAGCGGCTCAACAACTCTCCTTTTATGAAAGAGATCAAATCGAAGATCGAGAACGCCGGGGTAATCGTACTGGCCGACGCCTGGCTGGCCGGCGCCTTCGGCTCCAAGAAGGAGTGCATCCGCAAACCGGACGACCTGAAGGGGGCGAAAATCCGCTCCGCGGGGTCGACTTTTGCCCGGATGTGGCAGCAGGCGGGCGCTTCGATCGTCACGATTCCGAGCAACGAGGTTTACAACGCTTTGCAGACCGGGGTCATGGAGGCGACCGACACGAGTGCCGGCAGCTTCGTCTCGTTCCGGCTCTATGAGCAACTCAAGTGCCTGACGGCGCCCGGCGAGAACGCGTTGTGGTTCATGTATGAGCCGGTGCTGATGTCTAAGAAGAACTTCAACAAGCTCAACAAGGCACAGCAGGAGGCGTTGCTGGCGGCGGGCAAGAAGGCGGAGGCCTACTTCAAGGGGGCGAGCCAGAAGCTCGACGACAGGCTGGTCGATACCTTCAAGAAGAACAATGTCGAAGTGATCACCCTGACGCCGGAAGAATTCGACGCCTGGGTCGCTCTCGCCAAGCAAAGCTCCTACAAGGTGTTTTCGGACGAGGTTCCGGACGGCAAGAAGCTGATCGACGAGGCGCTAGCGGTGAAATAGCCGCTCGTGAGCGTGTTCCGGCCCGGCGCTGCGCGGCGCCGGGCTTTTTCGCTTGCAAGCCGATCCGGCATAAACCGAGTGGCGCCCATGACCCTGTTCGTCCGCGCGGTGCACGGCCTGTCGCTGCTGTGCGGCATCGTCGCCGCCGCGCTGATCGCCGCAGCCGTCGTCGTCGTCTGCCAGATGGTATTCATCCGTTATGTCCTGAACGACAATACGATCTGGCAAACCGACTTCGTCACCTTCAGCTTGGTTGGCGCGACCTTCATCGGCGCGCCCTTCGTGCTGATGACCAAAGGCCACGTCAATGTCGACGTGGTGCCGATGGCGCTCGGCGAGCGCGGACGCTTCTGGCTCGGCGTCATCGCCACCACGCTGTCCCTTGCCTTTGCGCTGGTGATGACGGTGCTGACCTTCCAGTTATGGCGCGAGGCGTGGGAAAACAACTGGCAATCGGAATCGATCTGGCGGGTCCGCCTGTGGATTCCTTATGGCGCTATGCCGATCGGGCTCGGCGTCCTGACCCTGCAATATGTCGCCGATTTTCTTGAGCTCATGACCGGCCGGGCGCGGCCTTACGCAGGCGAGGCGCCGGAACAGGCGGACGCATGAGCCCGGGCACCCAAGGAACGATCGTCCTTATCGCCACCATCCTGGTTCTGCTCACCGGCGCGCCGGTCGCGTTTTCGCTTGGCTTTATCGGGATTGCCTTCCTGGCCTTCTTTCAGGGCGTCGACGCTCTCGGGGTCGCCGCCGAGACGCTCTGGTCCGGCCTGAACGATTTCACGCTGGTCTCGATCCCGATGTTCATCATGATGGGCGCGGCGATTGGCTCCTCGCCGGCCGGCCGCGACCTCTACATGGCGCTCGACCGCTGGCTCTACCGGGTGCCGGGGGGGCTCGTGATCTCCAATCTCGGCGCCTGCGCGCTGTTTGCCGCTCTGACCGGGTCATCGCCTGCAACCTGCGCCGCCATCGGCAAGATGGGCATTCCGGAGATGCGCCAGCGCGGCTATCCGGACGAGGTGGCGACCGGGTCGATCTGTGCCGGCGGTACGCTCGGCATTCTCATTCCCCCGTCCATTACCTTCATCCTTTACGGCATCGCGACCGAAACCTCGATCGGCCGCCTGTTTCTTGCCGGCGTGCTGCCGGGCCTGCTGCTCACCGCTTTGTTTATCGCCTGGACGGTGATCTATCTCTGGTTCAAGGGCTTCCGCGCCTACGCCCCGGAATTCCGCTATTCGTGGCGGGAGAAGCTCTCGTCGCTGCCGAAAGTGATCCCGTTTCTCGCGATCGTCGTGGGGATCATGGTCGTGCTCTATGGGGGGATCGCCACGCCCTCCGAGGCGGCCGGGGTCGGCGCCGCGCTGTGCGTGCTGCTGGCGATCGGCATCTACCGCATCTGGAGCCCCGATCGCTGGTGGGCGATCCTGCGCGATACGACGCGCGAATCGGTGATGATCCTGATGATCATCGGCGCCGCGGTGCTGTTCAGCTACATGCTGAGCTCGCTGTTTATCACCCAGACGCTCGCGCAAACGATCGCCGACCTGCAGGTCAACCGCTGGGTCCTGATGCTGCTCATCAACGTATTTCTGCTGGTCTGCGGCCTCTTCGTGCCGCCCGCCGGCATTATCCTCATGACCAGTCCGATCCTGCTGCCGATCATCCTCAGTGCCGGTTTCGATCCGGTCTGGTTCGGGGTGATCGTGACCGTCAACATGGAGGTCGGGCTGATTACGCCGCCGGTCGGACTCAATCTCTTCGTGGTTAATGCGATTGCGCCGGAAGTGCCGACGCGCACCGTCTTGCTGGGCGCACTCCCCTACGTAATTGCGATACTGCTCGGGATCGTCATCTTGTGTATAGTCCCGGAAATCGCCACTTGGTTACCGGATACCCTGATGGGCCCGGGCAGATGAACAGCTCATTCTTCAGCGAACTGTTGCAGACCATTACCGAGCGCGGGCGGGCGCTGATCGAGCGCCGGCGCGCGCCTCCCGGGCTTGCCTATTCCGAGAGCCTTGCCGAACTGTGCGAACAGCTGCTGTCGATCCGCGGGGAGGCATCCGGTGTGGCGCTGGCGCGAGAAATCCTGGCGAGCTACGACGAATTGAAGACCGGCTCGCGCATCGCCTTCTTCGAAACGCTGCTATCTCGCTTCGGTCCGGACCGGGCCCGCATTGAGGGGGCGTTGGAAGTCTGGCAGCGATCCCCCTCGGACACGACTGCCAACGAGCTGCACAAGGCGACGGAACCCCGCCGCCAGGAGCTGTTTCGCCGGCTGAATCTCGCCGCCCAGGGCACGGCCGCGCTCGTGCACATGCGCGAGCAGCTTCTCGACGCCATGACCCGCCGTCCCGAGCTTGCGCCGATCGATGCCGATTTTCGCTACCTGTTCGCCGCCTGGTTCAATCGCGGCTTCCTGGTGCTGCGCCGGATCGATTGGTCGACACCGGCGGCCGTGCTGGAAAAGATCATCCTTTATGAGGCGGTCCATCAAATCCACGACTGGGGCGATCTGCGCGCCCGCATCGATCCGCCGGACCGGCGTTGCTACGCGTTCTTCCATCCGGCGCTGGTCGACGACCCGTTGATCTTCGTCGAGGTGGCGCTCACGCGCGAAATTCCCGCGGCGATTGCGCCGATTCTCGGGGCTAAGCGCGTCCCGCTCGATCCGGATCGGGCAACGACGGCGGTGTTCTATTCGATCTCCAACTGTCAGCGCGGACTTGCCGGCGTCACCTTTGGTAATTTTTTGATCAAGCAGGTCGTCGCCGATATATCCCGCGATTTTCCGCGGCTCTCGACCTTCGTGACGCTCTCGCCGGCGCCCAATTTCGGCGGATGGCTCAGGCGCGAGCGCGCCGCGTCGGAGTCGCCGGCGTTGTCGGAGGCCGACCGCGCGACCCTGGCAAGGCTCGACGAGGAAAGCTGGTGGACCGACCAGACCGCGCTCGCCGAGCTGCGCGAGCCGATCATGCGTGCGGCGGCGACCTATTACATGACGGCGCGCGACCGGCGTGGTTTTCCGATTGATCAGGTCGCCCGGTTCCATCTCGGCAACGGCGCCCGGCTCGAACGGCTGAACTGGCCGGCCGACCTTTCCTCGCGCGGCCGCAACCAATCCTTCGGGCTGATGGTCAATTACCTCTACGATCTCGGCGACATCGAGAAGAACCACGAAGCCTTCGCCGAGAACCGCGCGGTCATCGCCGCGAGCGCCGTGCGCAAGCTGGCCCGCCCCATAAGGGCGCTGGTGCCTGTCCCGGCCAAGGACGCAACGGTCGCGCCTACCGCCTGACGACGGAGCGCGCGACCTGCGTGGTGTTGGTCAGGCGTCCGCTCTGATAAGGATTGATCCTCCTCGTCCGCCAGCTTTCACGGCGGAGCGTCGCGCGCGGGGCTTCCGATGTCCGGGAATCTGTTCGACCTTATCCGCGGCCGTATTCCGTCGGCCGATAAGACTCTGATCGAGGCGGCTTCAGGCGAACGCATCAGTTACGGCGACATGCTCACGCGCTCGGGCCGGCTCGCCCAGGCGCTTGTCCGGCGCGGCGTGGGACCGGGCGACCGCGTCGCGGTTCAGGTGGAAAAGACCCCGGAAAACCTGGTGCTGCTTCTCGCGACGCTGCGGGCAGGCGCCGTCTACCTCCCCCTTAATACCGCCTACACGATCGCCGAGCTGGATTATTTCATCGGCGACGCCGAGCCGAAGCTCGTTGTGTGCGACCCGGCGAAACGGGACGGCGTCTCCGCCATCGCCCTGGCGCGCAACGCCGCCGTCGACACCCTCGATGCAGGTGGGCGGGGCTCGCTTATCGACTTGGCGGCGCAGTCGCCGTCGGCGTTCGCCGATATTGCGCGTACGGAATCCGATATCGCTGTCATCCTCTACACCTCAGGCACCACCGGCCGCTCCAAGGGCGCGATGTTGAGCCACCGCAATCTGTCCTCGAACGCGGAGGTACTGGCGGACTATTGGCGTTTCACCGCGCAAGATGTGCTCTTGCATGCGCTGCCGCTCTATCACACCCACGGCTTGTTCACGGCGGCGGTGACGCTGATGATCGCCGGCGGAACGATGCTGTTTCTGCCGAAATTCGACGCTGACGAGGTGATTCGCCTGCTGCCGAAGGCGACGGCGATGATGGGCGTGCCGACCTACTACACCCGGTTGCTTCAGCATCCCGGTTTGACCCGCGAGCTGTGCGCTCGGATGCGACTGTTCACCTGCGGCTCCGCGCCGCTGCTTGCCGAGACCCACCGCGAATTCCAGGCGCGCACCGGCCACGCCATCCTCGAGCGGTACGGCATGACCGAGACCGGAATGAACACGTCGAACCCCTATGACGGCGAGCGCATCCCCGGCACGGTCGGATTTCCGCTGCCGGGAGTGGAATTGCGCATCGTCGAGCCAGACACCGGCAAAGTGCTCGCCCAAGAAGAGATCGGCATCATCGAAGTGCGGGGACCGAATGTGTTTTCCGGCTACTGGCGCATGCCGGAGAAGACGAAGAGCGAGTTTCGGCCGGACGGCTTTTTCATCACGGGCGACGTCGGCAAGATCGACGCGCGCGGCTATGTGCATATCGTCGGCCGCGCCAAGGATCTGATCATTTCCGGCGGCTTCAACGTCTATCCGAAAGAGGTGGAGACCGAGATCGATGCGCTGCCGGGCGTCGTCGAATCGGCCGTGATCGGTTGCCCGCATCCCGATTTCGGCGAGGGCGTCACCGCCGTGGTGGTGGCGGAGGCGGGCGCGAGCCTGACCGAAGCGTCTGTGCTCGCGGCGCTCGAAGCCCGGCTCGCCAAGTTCAAACGGCCGAAGCGCGTGATCTTCGTGGCCGATCTGCCGCGCAACACCATGGGCAAGGTGCAGAAGAACGTCCTGCGTGAGCAGAACAAGGATTTGTACGCCAACCTGGCGCAGCCGGTGCGCTAGAGCATTTTCCGGCGAAGTGGGAACCGGTTCGCCGCAGAAAATGCGACCATAAAAAGATAACTTGAGCGAATCCGATTCCATTGGAACGGAATTCGCTCTAAGCCGAATGGCCGCGCCTGGCTAGCGGACTATTCTGGTGTACCACCTTCCAAACCCGCCGTGGGACCGGCAAGGCTTTCGGGCATTGGCCGTTTGAAGACTTCCGTTCGCCAGAGCCACCGGGCGATGATCACTGCCACCAGCATCCCTCCTAACTGAGCCACGACAAACGCTGGCGCATCGTTTGGGGCAATGCCGGCAAAGGTATCGGAAAGCGAACGGGCAATTGTTACGGCTGGATTGGCGAACGAGGTCGATGCCGTGAACCAACTCGCTGATGTGATGTAGAGGCCGACCGCATAAGGAGTTGCTGAGGGTTCGCGCGCTAAGCAGGAAAAGATAGTGAGCCCTAGCCCGAACGTGGCCACGGCTTCAGCAAGCCACTGATCCGAGCCATCGCGGGGTAACGTCGCGACCTGCCAGATCGGTAGAGCGAACATCGCGTGCGCGAGCCACACGCCGACGACACCGGCGACGATCTGGACAGCCACGTAAAGCGCCGTGATTCGCCACGGAAGCTCACCGCGCAACGCGAATGCAAGGCTTACGGCGGGGTTGAAATGCGCGCCCGAAACGGAACCAAACATGAGGATGAGGACCGGGAGGATCGCGCCGGTGGCAAGTGCGTTGCACAGCAAAGCCAGCGCGGGGATATGTTGTCCGGTGAGGCGTTGCGCCATGATGCCCGACCCAACAATGGCCGCAAGCAGAATGGTGGTGCCCAAGAACTCAGACACGATCCGTTGTCCAAGAGAAGACATCAGCCTGGCTCCTTGACTTTCGCGGTCGCATTTTGCGTGCGCGCCAAAAGGCAGAGATATTCCCACGCTATGGTCGCGCCGGCGAGCGCGGTGATTTCGGCCACATCGTAGGCGGGCGCCACCTCGACCACGTCCATTCCGACAAAGTTCAGGCCGGTCAGCCGCCGGATGATCGCCTGCGCCTGCCAGCTCGAAAGGCCACCGATCTCCGGCGTTCCGGTGCCGGGGGCAAACGCCGGGTCGAGCGCGTCGATATCGAAGCTCAGATAGACCGGCGCGTCGCCGACCCCCGCGCGAATGCGTTGGGCAATATCGGCCGGCCCCGCCTCGTGGACGTCCTGCGCCGTGATGATCGTCACGCCGCGCGCAAGCGTCCAATCGTAGATGTTGCGCGCGACCGGCGAGCGAATGCCGATCTGCACTGTTCGGCGCGGATCGATCAGGTCCTCCTCGATCGCATGATAGAAGACCGAGCCATGGGCATAGATCTGGCCGAAATTTTCCGGCCAGGTGTCGACATGCGCATCGAAGTGGACCAGTGCCGGCGGGCCGCGCTTCTTGGCGAGCGCGCGGAGCAGCGGAAGGGTGATGCCGTGCTCGCCGCCGAGTGCGACCAGATGATCCACGCGCGACGCCTGCTCCTCGATCAGAGCGAGGCTTTTCGGAATGTCGCCCAGCGCGATGGCGAAGTCGCCGATGTCGGCGAGCGAAAGCTGCCGTGGATCGACCCAGTGAAACGGGTGGTCGCCATCGACCAGCATGCGGCTCGCCTGGCGGATTGCGGAAGGGCCGAACCGCGCTCCGCTCCGATTGGTGACGCCGATGTCGAGCGGGATCCCGGCGACGCAAATGGCGGCGTTCGGGTCGGAGGGTAGCCCGAGAAAACTCGGCGGAACGGCGAAGGTCGGCGGCTCGCTCATTCTTCGCCCAACAGCGCGTCGAAGCGGAAGACCGCCGCCGCGACGGTGCAGGTCCAGTCGCCATTGGAGGCCCCCTCGGCCGCCGCCGTCACCGACATGCTGTCGACGATCAGATCGCTCATTTCGTAGACCCGCTTGCGTTCGTTCCACCCGGCATTGGGATCGAACTCGATCCCGAGCGTCGAGGCAAGCATCGTCGCCGCCAAGTCTTCAGCATATTCGCCGGCTTCCGATTCGGTCATGCCGAAGCCGTGATGCTCGGATACGTAGCCGTAGAGCGAGAGGTCCTTGGGGCGCGCCAATCCGATGCTGGCGGCGATGCGGCGTCCCGGCTCATTGGTTTCCGCGCGGGCCATCACGCAGAACGTGATTTCGCCGGGGCTCAAGGCGCGAACGCCGTCCTCGCGCGCGATCAGCTTGCAACGCGGGGGCAGGATCGAAGACACGGACACGAGGTTCTGTTGTTCAATGTCAGCGTCCCGCAGCGCATATTCAAAGGCGGTCAGCGGGTATTTGTGAACGCCGACGCCGCGCGTGATGAATACGCTGGTCGGAAGAGGAAACATCTCGTCGCTCCGTGCAGCCCATGCCGGTGGGGCTCGCGCTCTCGTTATAATTGGGGCCGCGGCCGTGCGCCACGATTGCGTTGATGATTCCCGGCCGCTCCGCGCGGCGTCGAGCGTTTCGCCGTGCGTGTCAGTATCGGCCGGCTTCGCGGCGGCGGGCTTCGTCTTCTGCGTGATCACGAACCGCGTTCGGAACGTCGGTCGAATGTTGCTGTTGCCTTCCGTTGCGGCAGCGGGGGGTATTGCAGGCCATCCTTGTTCAAACGTATCGAGTCATGCGCAACGTTCTCATTGTGCTGAACGAACGGGCGGGATCGCTGCTCGATCGCGACCCGCTTGCGGTCAAGACCGAGCTGCGGCGGCGTCTTGCGCGACCCGGCCGCACGGTCGACGTGCTGCTGGCGCATAAGCGGGGCATCGGTCGCGCCATCGATCGCGGAGCGGCATCCGATTACGACACGATCATCGTGGGCGGCGGGGACGGCAGCGTGGGCCATGCCGCCAACCGGCTTGCCGGCAGCGACAAGACGCTTGGGGTGCTGCCGCTTGGCACCGTTAATCTGCTTGCTCGCGACATCGGCGCTCCGGCGAATCTTGACGACGCGATCGCGGCACTCGAGGCGTCGGTTCCGCGCGCCATCGATTTGGGCATGCTCAACGGTCGCGCCTTTCACACGTTGTCGGGCATGGGCTTTTTCAGCCAGATGGCGCGTGCTCGCGAGGAAACCCGCGACCTTCCCGGCAAAGCGGTGCGGGTGATAGCCGCGGCGGCGCGGGCGTTCAGAAGGGCAGGGCGGTTCACGCTCGATATCTCGATCGACGGCCGCAAGCGGCATATCGATGCGGTGGCGGTATTGGTGACGGTCAACCGATTCTCCGGCGAGGAATGGCGGCGCGCGCGGCTGGATGAAGGCACGCTCGAAGTGCACATCGTCGAAAACACCGGCGCGCTGGGGAAGTTGAAGGCCGGCGCCGACCTTATAACTGGCGTCTGGCGGGACAACCCAGGCATTCAGAGCATCCCGGCGCAGCACGTCACCATCTATAGCGGCCGTTCGCGCGCGTGGGTTTCGACCGACGGCGAACTCATGCGCGAGCGGACGCCGCTCGCCTACGAAGTCCGCCCGCGCGCTCTCACGGTATTGGTCCCAGCGCCGACTGTGGAAAAATAAAGCAGTGGGGCTCCAAACGCATCGCGATTAATCGGCCGGTTGACCCGTATCGGCTTTCGGCTCTACGTTTCGCTTGGCGGCGTTAGGCCGCAGACTTTATTAGGGAGCTACAGGGGACGGTCCCGAGGTCAAGCGCGCCGCCGAGCTGCCAATGGCGCTACATAACGCGATAATCCTACATAACGCGACAGGGACCAACGTGACCTGCATGGCGCACGGGAACCTCCTGCCGCTCGTATTAAGTGCTAACGTTGGCCTATGGGAGGCGCGCAATGCCTATTCTGCATGTGATGACCGGCGCGAGCGAAGTCCCCGTTGTTCCAGTCGTCCGCAAGATCGGCTTCGCGGATATCAAGGACGCGCTGGCTAAGGGCATCGACGATTTCATGGCGGCGCCGACCCAGCTGATATTCCTCGGCATCATCTACCCCATCGTGGGTCTGTTTTTGGCCCGCCTCGCCTTTGGCTACCAGGTGCTGCCGCTTCTTTTCCCCCTGGTCGCCGGTTACGCCCTGATCGGCCCGTTCGCGGCGATTGGGTTGTACGAGATGAGCCGGCAGCGGGAGCTAGGCCGCGAGATCTCGTGGACCGACGCATTCGCTGTCCTGCGCTGCCCCTCGCTCGACGCCATCGGCGCGCTCGGCTTCGTGCTGATGGTCGTGTTCGTCGTTTGGCTGGCTGTCGCGCTCGGACTTTATGATGCGGTGTTCGGGCTGGAGACGCCCCGCTCGATCGGGCAATTCCTGACGGATATTTTCACGACGACCAAGGGCTGGACACTGATCATCGTCGGGCATTTGCTCGGATTCTTGTTCGCTGTCGTAGCGTTCGCCATCGGGGTGATCTCGTTTCCGCTGTTGGTCGACCGCGATGTCGGCGCAGTCGTTGCGCTGCAGACCTCGTTCAGGGCGGTTCTCGCCAATCCGGTGACGATGGCGGTCTGGGGTCTGATCGTCGGCGCGGCGCTGGCGATTGGTTCGCTGCCGTTCTTTATCGGGCTCGCCGTCGTCATGCCTGTGCTCGCCCATGCGACCTGGCACATCTATCGCAAGGTCGTAGAGCCTGCTGAGCCGGTGCCCGCCGGATCCGCCGCCTGAGCGGCTCGGGTTATCAGTAAGACAAAAACGCCCGGTTCGGAGAACCGGGCGTTTTTCTGCGCCTAGAGCATTTTCCGGCGAAGTGGGAACCGGTTCGCCGCAGAAAATGCGACCACTAAAAGACAACGAGAGCGAATTCCGATTCCATTGGAACGGAATTCGCTCTCGGAGCGCGGCGGGCGCGCCGCAGATCGTGCGGGCGTCACATTCCCGTTCGGAAAAACAGCTCGCGTAGCCAGTGCGTATATTCCGACTCGGTTGCCATGATCGTGATGAAGATCAACAGCAGGGCTGGCGGGGTGAGGATTGCGTAAATCAAGGTCAGCCGCTCCCACGCCATGTGCATGAAGACCGCGACGATCAGCCCTGCCTTGAGCATCATGAACAGGCAGATCAGGGCCCATCTGAGGATGCCCTGGATGTGGAAATAATCGACGAGGTAGGAAAACGTGCTGAGGACGAACAGCCATCCCCACACGACGAGGTAGAGCTTGATCGGGTGTTGTTGCGTCTCCCCGTGCGCCGGAGCGTGCGCTACGGGTTGCGCCGATGAGTGACTCACTGCGTGCGCCATGTCGTTTCCTCACCAAAGATAGAAAAATGCGAAAATGAACACCCACACCAGATCGACGAAGTGCCAATACAGGCCCATGATCTCGACATTCTCGTAGCGGCCTTTCCGCCCGGTCATGAAGCCTGGCCGCCCGGTGTCGAAATCGCCACGCCATACTTTGCGGGCGATGATCAACAGGAAGATCACCCCGATGGTCACGTGGGTGCCGTGGAACCCGGTGATCATGAAGAAAGCCGAGCCGAACTGCGGCGCACCCCAGGGGTTGCCCCAGGGGCGGACGCCCTCGGTGATCAGCTTGGTCCACTCGAAGGCCTGCATGCTGACGAAGGTCGCGCCGAACGCTGCGGTCGCCAGCATCAGGAGCGCGGTCTTTTTGCGATCGCGCCGATAACCGTAATTGACCGCCATGGCCATCGTGCCGCTGGACGAGATCAGCACGAAGGTCATGATCGCGATCAGGATGAGGGGGATTTCCTCGCCGCCGATATTGAGGGCGAAGACCTTGCTCGGATTCGGCCACGGCACCGTGGTCGACATCCGCACGGTCATGTAGGAAATGAGAAAACAGCTGAAGATGAACGTGTCGCTCAGGAGGAAGATCCACATCATGGCCTTCCCCCAGGACACCTTCTTGAATGCGCGCTGGTCGGACGACCAGTCCGCGACAAAGCCCTCCGCGCCCGGAAGCAGCTCTTGGGGTTGTCCTGTATTCGCCACCGCAGTCTCGGCCATCGCTTTTCGACCTATCTCGCGCCTTTGATTACCGACGTGTAAAGCTCAATGAAACGTGCAAAGCTCAATGAAATTGGCAAGCGACGCGTTTGCACCGAGCAACAGTAGGCCAAACACGATCAGCCAGATCAAGAGCAGAAAGTGCCAGTAGACGGTGCAGAGCTCGATGCTCATGCGCAACTTCGCAACCGCAACTCCGCGCCACGCTTTGACGGTGGTCCGCCCCAAAGCCACGATTCCGCCGAGCAAATGCAACCCGTGCAGCGCGGTGAGCACATAGAAGAACGTGTTAGCGGGGTTGCTCGCTAGGTAAAAGCCGGTGGCGTCCAATTGTCGCCACGCGACGAATTGACCGGCGAGGAAAGCGAGGGCGAGAACTCCCGCCGCGAGGAGGCCGGCTTGCGCGCCCTCGATGTCGTCGCGGCGCGCGTTGACCTGCGCCCACTGCAACGCGAGGCTGCTTAAAATCAGCAAGCCCGTATTGAACCACAGCACGGTTGGGAGCGGCAGCGGCCGCCAGTCTCCCATGTCCATGCGAATGAGATAGGCGGACAGAAACAGCGCAAACAGCGAGCCGACCACCGCGAGGAAAACGCCCAATCCAATCTTCGCGGCCGGCAACTGCGATGCGCCGGTTCCCGGGACTTCGCCAGCCAAGCCCTCCTCCAGCCACGGCTTGGCGAACAGCCGCTGCCGCGACAGCCACCGGAGGATGATGGCTGCAATGATCGCGACGAAGAGGAGGACGAAAACCACGGCGTCTCAACCTTACGCTGCGCGCACGGCGGCCGGCGGCATGTTCTGCGGGATGAAGTCCTCCTTCGCGCCGGGCACGCTATAGTCATAGGCCCAGCGATAGACGACCGGCAGCTCCTTGCCCCAGTTGCCATGCCCGGGCGGCGTTTCCGGCGTCTGCCATTCGAGCGTTGTCGCCCGCCATGGATTGCCGTCCGCCTTCTTGCCGTAGCGCAAGCTCCAGGCCAAGTTGAACAGGAAGATGACCTGCGCGGCGCCTACGATCAGCGCCATGATACTGATGAACGCGTTGAGATCATGCGCCGAGGATGGCACGAAGGCCATGTCGCCGATGTCGTAATAGCGGCGCGGAATGCCCATCAACCCGACATAGTGCATCGGGAAGAAGATCGCATAGGCGCCGAGGAAGCTGATCCAGAAATGGATCTTGCCCAACCCTTCGTTCAACATGCGGCCGGTGATTTTCGGATACCAGTGGTAGATCGCGCCGAAGATCACCATGATCGGCGCAACCCCCATCACCATGTGGAAATGGGCGACGACGAACATCGTGTCCGACAATGGCACGTCGACGCTGACATTGCCGAGGAACAGGCCGGTCAGGCCGCCATTTACGAAGGTGACGATGAAGGCGAGTGCGAACAGCATCGGTAGCGTCAAATGGATGTTGCCGTGCCACAGCGTCAGCACCCAATTATACACCTTGATGGCCGTCGGCACCGCGATGATGAGCGTGGTGGTGGCGAAGAAGTAGCCGAAAAACGGGTTCATCCCGCTCACATACATGTGGTGCGCCCACACGATGAAGCTGAGCGCGCCGATAATCACGATCGCCCACACCATCATGCGATAGCCGAAGATATTCTTGCGCGCATGCGTCGCGATCAGGTCGGAGACGATGCCGAACGCAGGCAGCGCGACGATGTAGACCTCGGGATGGCCGAAGAACCAGAACAGGTGCTGAAACAGGATCGGACTGCCGCCGTGATATTTCAGTGGCTCGCCCATGGAGACCAGGGTCGGCATGAAGAAACTGGTGCCGAGCAACCGGTCGAGCAGCAGCATCACCGCGCCGACGAACAGGGCGGGGAAGGCGAGCAGCGCGAGCACGGTCGCGGTGAAGATTCCCCAGACGGTGAGGGGCATCCGCATGAGCGTCATGCCGCGGCAACGCCCCTGCAGGACGGTCACCACATAATTCAGGCCGCCCATGGTGAAGCCGATGATGAACAGGGCGAGCGACGCCAGCATCAGGATGATACCGGCGCTCTGTCCCGGAGTGCCGGTGAGAATCGCTTGTGGCGGATACAGCGTCCATCCGGCGCCGGTTGGGCCTTCGGGGAGGAAAAAGCTCGCTACCAGCACCAACACCGCAAGCAGATAGATCCAGTAGCTCAGCATATTCACGAAGGGAAACACCATGTCGCGCGCGCCGACCATCAGCGGGATCATGTAGTTTCCGAAGCCGCCGAGGAATAGCGCGGTCAGCAGATAAACCACCATGATCATGCCATGCATGGTGATGTACTGAAGGTACTGGCTCGGGTCGATGAAGGAGAAGACGCCGGGAAATCCGAGCTGCAGCCGCATCAGCCACGACAAGACCAGGGCCACCAGCCCAATCGCGATCGCCGTCAGCGAATACTGGATGGCGATGACCTTGGCGTCCTGACAGAAGACATATCGGGTCCACCAGCTATGAGGGTGAGCTAGCTCGACGTCTTCCACTTCCGCAGGCGGCGGGACATATTCCTCTTTGCCAAGGACGACATCGGCCATCAGCGTTTCCTCCTAAACTCAAGTCCACCGACGGGCGTGGGCAACGACTCGTCCGCGCGCACCGCCTCCGGGAAAGCCGGCTTATTCAGTTACGGCTCGGCGTGTCCGCAGCGGCCGCCGTCCTCGACCGCGCCGAAGCCTGCGTCTGCGCGAAGGTTTGCTGCGACTTTAGCCAAGCTTGATTTTTATCTTGCTCCTCGACGATCACCCTGCTTCGCATTTGCGAGTGTCCGACACCGCACAGTTCGGCGCAGAGGACGTCATATGTGCCTGTCCGCGTCGGCGTGAACCAGTAATAGGTTACGACGCCGGGAATCATGTCCATCTTCGCCCGAAATTCGGGCACGTAGAAATCATGCAAAACGTCAATCGATCGGAGCAAGACTTTGACCGGCTTGCCGATCGGCAGGTGCAGATCGTCGCCCTCGATGATGATGTCGTCCTGTCCGGCGGGATCGTTGGGGTCGACGCCGAGAGGATTGTCCGAAGTGATGTTTTCAGCGTCCGCCTTGCCCAATTTTCCGTCCTTGCCGGGCAGGCGGTAGCTCCACTGCCATTGCTGGCCAATGACCTCGACGTCAGTCGCATCCTTCGGCACGTCGATGTATTTGTGCCAGACATAGAGGCCGGGCGCGAGGAGGGCCGCGACGCCAAGCGCCGTCCCGATGGTGAGCCACCCCTCGAGTTTTTTATTCTCAGGCTCGTAATCCGCCCGCGCATCCTTTCGGTGGCGGAACCGGAATATGCAGTAGCCCATGAAGCCGACGACGCCCACGAAAGCGATGCCGGTAATCCAAAAGGTGATGATGATCGTATTGTCGATGGAACCCCAATTTGAGGCAATCGGCGTCCACCACCACGGGCTAAAAACGTGAAATAAGACCGAGCCAACGGCGACAAGAATAAATACTAGCGCCACACCCATCGATGAATCACCCCTGCCTTTTAGGCTGCGGATGCAAATGCCCAGGCTGGTTGTGCTGTTGTTGTCGCCTGCTCAGTAAACTTTTTCCGAGCTGCGGGAGCTTCCTCGCCGCCGCGCCACTGCCAATCCAGCCATCGCATTCCCAATACAGTATTTGCTCTTAGCCAAGATGGGCCGAGAACGTTCCTCACAATTTGTTGAACGACCAGCGAGGCACATCGAATGATTATGACGCATCAAAAGCGCGCGGGGAACGCTGACCCCTGCCTCGCCACCGCAGCGCCTGGACCGCCATGGGAAACCCATGTCGCAAGAGCGCTTGCGGGCTCTTTACGCTTCCGCTTCGCCGGACACCGTGACGCTCACGTCATTCTTCGTTAAATCGCCGATTATGGACGCATGAATCGCGTATCATGCATGCGTTCTCCAGGCTTTCTCCCCCTGAGACGACGGAGTAGGGCAT
>Ga0315553_10000855_pt1 | contig 26359 bp, 24 predicted proteins | sample SalMarSW160140MG_FD_203099 | JGI IMG/M metagenome (GOLD analysis project Ga0315553, IMG submission 203099) | Salt marsh sediment microbial communities from the Plum Island Ecosystem LTER, Massachusetts, United States - Salt Marsh Sediment SW1601-40 ... | reverse complement strand
TCATAAAACAGCACCTGCCAGAGAGGCGAGGAAAACACCTCCGGAAGAGCCTCGTATACATCCGGGCGGGCTGGGGCATGGCCAAACAGCTGTTGCCAGGTGATCGAAGCCTCCTTGCCTGTAATAAACTTGACGTACCTGACCGCTTCGTTCTGGTGTCTGGTTTTGGAGTTGACCCCCACGTGCCAGCTTCCAGTGGGGGTGACGGCCTTGCCACCCTGGAAATATGGATGTGGGGACAGACCGAAGTCCAGATCCTTGAATTGGGCCAGCCGCGAGATATTCCATTCGGCTCCAAGCATCATGGCGGACTTACCGTTTCCGAAGTACTCCCTGGATTGAGCAGAATCCTTCAATCCCTGTGGGCTGACCTTCCATTCGTTGAAAAGCCGCCAGTAGAAGGTAGCCGCCGCGAGGAACTCGGGGCTGGTGAAACAACCCTCTGTACTCAGGCCGTCGGGATTGATGACCTTGGCCCCCTTGGACTGAACCAGGGGCAACAGCTGGTAGGGTCTGTCTATCTGCTCGATTATCAGGCCCCAGGTATCCATCCGCCCGTCTCCATCGCTGTCCTCGGCCATCTCCCGCGCCAGCGCGGCCACCTGCTCCCATGTCAGTCGGTCTCCAGGGTTCTGAGGCGGGAGCGCGATTCCCTCGGCCTGGAAAACCTTCTTGTTGAAATAGAGCCCCGCCGATGAGTTCGTGTAGGGTACCGAGTAGAACTTTCCGTTGTAGGTCCCTGCCGCGACAGATGAGGGGAACCAGGCCTGCAGATCGGCCTTTGAGAAGAAACCGTCCAGAGGGAGAAGATTGCCCCTGACTGCATACGAGGAAGTGAGGGGGCCATCTACGATGTAGGCATCCGGCGTGTCACCGGAGGAAAGCCTGACCTCAAGGGTTTGGAAGAGGTTGGAAAAAGGCACAAGCTGGATATCCACCGCAATATCCGGGTTCAGAGCCTCGAATCTGTCAACCAGCTGCATGACCTTCGCCTTGGGCCAGCCCATCCAGACAATTTCCAGCTTTGTCTCTCCAAAACTGTAGAATGGAAGCAGCAGGGAGAGCATGACCAGAATTAGAATGATCGCTTTGTTTTTCATTTTGCACCTCCTGAGATAAGCTGTACTATCTTTCAATCCCCCATTCCGGCTTAGCGTCTGCGGATCAGCTTGAAGGTGAACCGGTCAAAGGGAAAATAGCTCTTGGAATACAGGACTTTCCTGTTCGTCTCATCGAAATGGATTTGGCTGAGCAGAAGCAACGGTGTCTTCGGCTCCGCTCTAAGCTTGTCACCGAGCTCGGCATCTGCGACTATCGGAATGATATCGCACTCGGCGAAGCGGATGTTTATCTGGTGATACTCCTGCAGTCCATCGAAGATCGAAGCGTTTAGATCATTCGGATCGATTCTCCCGTCCAGATAGGGTTCGGGCACCAGATCAACACACACCGCCACGGGCCAATCATTGGCCGATTTTAGGGTTTCCAGGTACATGAGGGGTGTCCCGGGTTCGAGGTCCAATTGGGCTTCGATCTTTTGGTCGAAGTACCCCTTGTGGAAGGCGATAATATCGCTCTTCGCTTCCAGCCCCTGGTTGTGTATCATCTGAAGCACGCCCCTGAGGCTCTCGATGCCGCCACGGATCAGGGGCTGACTCTCGGTAACGAAGGTACCTATCCCCTGGCGTCGAACGACCAGGGCCGATTTCTCCAACAGGCTGAGGGCTTCTCGATATGAGTTGCGGCTCACTCCCAACTTCCGCGCGAATTCGCTCTCCGAAGGGAGCCTCTCTCCCGGTTTGAGTATGCCCGAGCGTATCTGACCCTCCAGCTCCTTGCAGATCCGCTCGCTAAGGGAGGGGACAGCTGTTATGGGAAAACTTGTCGGTTTTCGCTGAGAACTCATTGGACGTCCAACCAATATTATGTTAGAGAAAGCTCAATCTTGCAAGAACCTGTCCAAAAAAAACCGTTCTGGAAAAGATCAAGACCCGCGAGACCGCTATGCAATCCCTCGTGGTCGCCTTTCCACTCCTCAGATACGGTGATTGCCTGCCGTTCAATGTCGATGTGCCTCCAGCGAAGCGCCAGGACCACCCCTAGGCGCAACCCGGTTACGGCGGCCAGGCTGTCGGGGGTAATCATATTCCCCACCCTGGGGTAAATAAGATTCCCCACCCCTTCTCTGGTGGATTCCGGGTGTTAGCCTATGAGCCTTTCTCCTGTGTTGTCAATACAGTGCCCTGCAATTTCTCTCCTTCCTTACGATAGGATTTTCCTTTGGTCACAACGATCTTGATTGCCCCTGAGACGAATCGATCCAGAATTGCATTTCCGATGACAGGATCCGGGAAGATAGCAAACCAATCCTGGGGTGGACGATTGGAGGTGAGGATCGTGGAAACCCTGCCCAATCGTTCATCAGCCACCATGTACAGCAGCTCTGCTTCCTTGGGGTCCAGCTTGCGGAAGGCAAAGTCGTCAAGCACCAGCAGATCCACGTTCAGGCAGCGTTTCAGAAGCTTCTCGGTTTTCTGAGGCTGGGAGGGATTGAGGAGCTCCTGGACGAGGGCGCCGGTAGTTCGAAACAGAACCGTTCCCTGGCGCCGACACACCTCATGACCAATCGCCTTGGCAATGTGGGTTTTTCCAATGCCCGGAGGCCCCCCCAATACTACGTTGCGTCTCTGCTCGACAAAGTGACAGGTGGCCAGATCCCGGATCACCGAGGCGGGCAAAATCTCCTCGTTGAAACGCATGTCGAAGCCTTCAAAGGATTTCTGCTGTCCGAATCCGGCGGCCTTCAGGCGGCGACTCAGATTGTTGGCCTCCCGATTAGATAGCTCATCCTGGAGCAGAAGGCGTAAGAACTCCAGGTACCCCAGGTTGTTTTCCTGAGCTTCCTGCACCCTCGTTTGCAGGTTGTACAACATCCCGGGCATCCGTAAGCGTTTCAAGTTTCGTTCCAGATGGTGGTGCATCTCCATGGATCTTCTCCTTTGGGTGGTCAGTTGATGTAGTATCCGATGTCTCGGATCATCTGTTTGCCTGCTTCTGAGACAGGCAGAATGAAATCGAAGTGAAGCTGGTTCTTCTCATCGTTGAGCATGGCCCGGAAGGTGGAAGGCAGTTTCACCCCTCGGCGCAGTGCCTCCTTGCACACGGCGGTGAAAAACGGCATTCGGTGGAACTTCTTCATCACCTCCAGCATTCCCTGGGCTCTGCGGGCATTCAGATAGGCATGGGGTTTGAGAACCGATTCGATCAGAGCGGCAGCATCCGGACCAAACTCGACCGCCTTTCCCAGCAGGAATCGGGGATAGCTACCACTCATCATCTGTTCCTGGACTTCGGGAAAGTCCCCGGGTAGATAGTTCACCCGACTGGATCCCACCACGTATTCCCGCAGAAGCGTCCGGTCGTGGAAGATCTGCAGGAGCCGTTTCCGATGGGTATAACGCACCCACACCGTCTTCCCACGACGCGCCGGTACGGCAAAGCGCTTGCCATCGAAGGTAAAAAATCCGTCCCCTCCATGCACCGAAAGCTCCTGCCATACCGGTATTTCGAAGCGTTCTGCCGGCAAGGGCTTCAACAGCGGCTTCTCAGTGCTCTCAAAGGCCTCCAGGGGCGGGATTTTGGTGGTTCCGTGTTCCCGTCTGCCGTATTCTTCCCGACACCACTGGCGAGCATAGCGATTCAGTTCGTTGAGGGAGGCACCAGGATGCAAGTGCTTGAGCATCCGAAACAATTCCCGGGCCACCGGGATCAGCCGTTCGATCTTTCCCTTGTCCGTGCTGCGTCCTACTCTGCAGGGATCGATAAACACCCCGTAGTACTCGGCCATCTCAGCCAAGGACCTGTTCAGCTTCGGATCCCAGAGGTCCGGCTTGATCACCCCAGACTTCAGGTTGTCGATGCTGTAGAACTCCGTGCAGCCTTCATAGAACTCCAAGGAATCGATGATGCTTTCCACGAAGGATTCTTTTTTCTGGGTGTACACAAACTCGATGAATGGAAAACGGGAATGGGACAGCACGGTACAGAACCCCCAGACCACCCGGTTCTTGCCGGTTATGGGATCTTCCAGAAGCCCGACCTTCCCGTAATCCACTTGCGTTTCCTTCGCTGGTGGGAGCTCGATCACATACACTGACTTGCGTGGCTTGGCACCCAACTGCCGGGCTCGGACAAAGCCCTTGAAGCTCTCATAGCTGGCTTTCAGGCCGTGCTTACGCTTCAAGATCAAGTAAGCGGTCTTCGGTTTCACCGGCTCCTTCTCATCCTGAACCAGATCCCGGATCTCCTGTTCAAACTTTGACAGCTCTTGCCAAACAGGCTTGCTGCGTTCGGTAGAGGGTAGGATCTGTGCGAACAGCTCATACAGGGCTTCCTTGGCAGCCCCAGGACCGTCCTGCTGAAGCCCCACTTCAAGAAACCTCTGGATGTACTGCCGCACCGTCTTGCGATCCAAGCCCAATGCCTCAGCGATGCATGAAATCGAATGCTGAGCCCGCCACCGACGATGAATCTCGTACAAATCTTCTCTCTCCATGCGTTTGTATCCCATAATCACTCCCAGTAACTCAGATGTTGCTGGAGCGAGAGTACGGAATCCATCAGAGGTTGGCTACACACATGTGGGGTGGGGAATTGTAATTACCCCAGGGCGAAAAAAGTGGGGAATACCGATTACCCTGGGCGTCCTAAAACTGGGGAATGGTAATTACCCTGAACTCAATTTAGTGGGGAATAGTCGTTACCCCCGACAAGCAGAGAATTCAAGACTATCTGGTGGACGTTGAGTCTATCTGTCATTACAATAGTACTATGCAAGGGCAGAAGTATATTTTTTGGCAAGATAATAACGTGTGGCTCGGATATCTAGAGGAATATCCTGACTATATGACACAGGGTGTGACTGTCGATGAGCTGGAGAAAAACCTTCGAGATATCTATCTCGACTTATCGAGTGGGGAGATACCAGGAGTTCGTCGGGTCGCTGAACTCCAGTTGTGAAACGCATCGACCTCGTCAAACGTCTTGAGAAAAGCGGATGCATCTTTATTAGGCATGGCAGACGTCACGACTGGTATCGGAATCCGCGCACAGGCGTATCTCAGCCTGTCCCTCGGCATAGAGAGTTAAACGAGTACTTGGCTAAGCACATCCTCCACAAATTATCCGATTCGTAAATTCAATTCGCCGGAACTATCTAAATCAACAATAATAAAGCCCTGCTGAGGATAGGGGTATAGCTAATTCCATACTCAGCAGGACTTTAAAAGCTCCCCCGGACAGACTCGAACTGCCGACCTAGTGGTTAACAGCCACCCGCTCTACCAGCTGAGCTACAGGGGAATCACGAAGGTAAAAATAGTAAAAAGCTTGTTATCTGTCAAGTGGGAGGTTCCACCTGTAAATCGGCCTGAAGCACGTTGCCCGCATCCCTCTTGATGACCGCACCAAAGCGCCGCAGGAGCCGGATCATGGCCAGATTGTCGTCCAGGAGAAAGCCCTGCAGAACTTCGATCCCCCTCTCGTGAGCAGCCTTGATCAGGAGCTCGAACAGAACCGTACCCAGGCCTCGGTTCTGGTACTCGTCAATCACGGTGATGGCAAACTCAGCTGTGCGGGATTTTTCCGCCACGCGGACGAAACGGCCGATGGCGATCCCCGGTTTACCCGGCCGGCCGATGTCTTTCACACCGACCGCTACGTGATTCTTCTGATCCACCTCCATTAATGCGCTGAGCTGGTATCGAGAGAGCTTGTGAATCGGCATCAGAAACCGAAATCGTCGCGAGCCAATCGACAGTTTCTCGAATCCGCGCAGAAGGTCTGCGCGATCTTCCGGCTGGAGAGGGCGGATCAAAATCCTCGTGCCGTCGCGAAGCCTGGCTTTTAGGGGAAATACAAGGGTATTGTTATCTGTCGTTTTGGTCATATTTTTACTCGTTCCATTGTCCATTCAGACAATCTATAACCACTGAGGTTGCGCAACTTGTGATAGCTGTCTGCCCTGTATAGAACTTGCTCACGAGAAAACGTCCGGCAATTCCCGATTAGGTTATGGTTTGTTTTAGCGGTGATCTGATCCGCAAATCGACTAGGGGTTGCCGGTTCGCTTCTTTCTGCGGGGCGGTGCCAGGAGGAACGTGGAGGCCACCAGGAGGGCGAAGAGGATGTAGGTGAGGGTGAACACCCAGGCGGGAAAGTCGTAGAAGATGATTCGCCGAACCAGTCGGGCCATGAAGGGGATCTCCTCCTCGAAAGTCTGCCCGGAAAGGAGCCGCAGCCGGTACTCCCATTCGGTGAGGGGGCAGAGCACTCCGATCAGGGCTTCCACAGCCACCAGGACCACCGCCCCCAGATGAACGACCCGAAAAGCAGGGTTTCGGATCCAGCGCCAGTGCAGCAGCCATCCCAGGAGAATAAGCAGTTCTCCACCCACGGCGAAAAGCACGTAGCAGAAGTGGAATACTACGATGGCGTCGGCGGCTGTACCGTACCCGCGGCTCATCAAACACCCTCGGCGCGCAGAAGCCCCTCGACTCGAGTCAGGGCTCGACCCGCGGGCAGGGCAACAAACACGTCGCTTATCGTATAGGTGAAGTTGCTTTGCTCCGGATTGATTTCCAGGATACGGGCGCCGTTTTCGGCAGCCTGGTAGGGAAGGGAGGCGGCGGGGTAGACCTCTCCGGTAGAACCCACGATCAGAACGGCATCGGCGACCTCGATTTCCCTTCTCGAATCGAGCCAGGCTTCCTGTGGAATCGATTCCCCGAAGAAGATGCAGTCCGGTTTGAGGATTCCCCCACAGCTGCACCTGGGGGGGAGAACCTCGAGTATTTCGGGATCCGCCACAGTGATCTCCCCGCAGCTCAGACAGAGCAGGTCGCTGGTATTTCCGTGGAACTCGATGACTTTTTCGGATCCGGCGAGCTGATGGAGATTGTCGATGTTTTGCGTGATCACCGCCTCGAGCAAACCCTGCTGCTCAAGGCGAGCCAGGACATGGTGTGCGTCGTTGGGCCGGGCAGCGGCGAAGTGTTCGTAGAAGATCTGTTTTAGGATCCGCCAGCATTCGTCGGGATGCCGGCGGAAGTAGGACAGCTCCAGGTACCTGGGATCGAAGCTGGACCACAAGCCGTCGGGGCCGCGAAAGGGCGGTACCCCGCTTTCCACGGAAATGCCGGCGCCCGTGAAGGCGATCAGATGGTTGGCATCCCGGATGATCCGGACCGTCTCTTTGATTTGGTTCTGTGTACATTCCGGGATCTCGAATTCTGTCATCCGAGGTACCAGTTTAGGGTTTGGAAGAACCATGTCAAGCTGTTGGAGAAGGGGCCGAACACGAAAACCCTTTAATCGGCGGTTGGCCAGCTGCCGAAAAGAATAGTGTGATTAAATCCCTAAAATCGTTATTGCTCGCCCCTCTTGAAATCGGAAGGTTTTCCTTCTTCTTCTCCCCCCTGGAGGCGCTGCTTAAGTTTCTCCTGCCCCTTGTTCTACTGTTCGTAGTAGCAAGGGTACTGCTGGTAATCCTGCGGCGGGTTATCCTCAAGCGGCTGAAGATACCCGAGGAAAGCAAAGAGAAGATCTACCGCAATACCCGTTTGGTAATGCGGATCGCGGTCGCGATTGTGCTGCTGTTCATCCTGTTCAGCTTCTTCGGGGCGGAGATCGGCAAATTCCTGTCCCAAGTTTGGTCGGTCTTGACAACCCCCTTTACAACCGCCGGATCATCCCGCATCTCGGTCATTACGATTTTGCTGGCCATCCCGATCGTGTATCTGGCCTCCTGGGTCAGCAAGCTGACCAGGCAGTTCCTCGATGCCACAGTTCTTAAGCAGTTGACCATCAGCGACGCTAGCCGCTTCACCATCTCGAGTCTGGTACGCTACGGGGTACTGATCCTGGCCATCCTGATCGGCCTGTCGATCATAGGCATCAATCTTTCCTCCCTGGCCGTAGTGATCGGTGCCCTGGGTATAGGAATCGGCTTCGGGCTTCAGAACATTGTAGCCAACTACGTGGCCGGACTTGTGATCTTCTTCGAACGGCCGCTCAAGGAGGGGGACCGTATCCTGGTAAACGGTTTGGAAGGGGACGTGGTCCGGATCAAGCTGCGCTCCACGGTGATCAATACCCTGACCAATGAGACGATCATCGTACCGAACAGCCAGCTGGTTGGAAACAGCATCCACAACTACTCCTATGATGACAGGCGCATCGTAATCGTCAACAAGGTGCAGGTGTCGTACAGCACCGATTTGGATCAGGCTCTCAAAGTATTGCTGGAGGTCGCCTCGAGGAATCCTTTCAGTCTGGCCGAACCGGCAGCGGGAGCCCGCGTCTCAGCCTTTCAAGATTCAGGCATAGAGATGGTTTTATGGACCTGGATCGATGAGGCTACAAACAAGCTATCCGCCGTGGCCTGGAACAACCTGGAAATCTGGAGAGCCTTCAAGCAGTCCGGCATCGTGATCCCCTTTCCCCAGGTGGATCTGCACGTCAAGGAACCGATCATCCATCAGGCTTCCGCGGAAAAATAGAGGCTGCCCCGGTTGACACCGGCAACAGCCTCATTCATCAGCAGCCGATCGGGTCGGCTTGTTTGCGTCTGGTTTACTTCGTTTCCAGCTGGAGATCGATCGCTTCGTTCTGCCGGAACACCTTGGTGTCCATTTCACGTCCGCTTGCGCTGTTTATGGCTTGATAGAAGTCGAAGGAGCTTCGAATCGCGCGGCCTTCCACCTCCTGAACCACATCGCCCTGGCGGAATCCCGCCTCCGCGGCGGGAGAACCCTCCTGGACGACAGTGACCAGGACGCCTTCGAGATCTTCGGGAATCGTGAGCTGCTCTCTGAGGTCGGGGCTCAGAGAAGCGATGTACATGCCCGGCCAGAGGTTCTTGCTCTGAGCCGCTATTTCTTTGTCTTCCTCCCGAATGGCCAGACGGATGTCGAAGGTCTTCTCTTCACCCCCCCGAATCACCGAAACATCGTAGCGGTTGCCAGGCGGCAGGTTACCGACGATCCGTGTAAGCGCGCTGGTATCCTTGACGTTGCGACCGCCGATACCCGTTATGTAGTCCCCGGGCAGAATACCCGCATTGTAGGCGGGAGAACCCTTGAAGATGTTCACTACAAAGGAACCGTCAGCCTCGCCGAGCTTGAAAGCCTCCCGGTACTCGGGAAAACGCTCCGGATCCACATCCACGATCTGAACGCCCAACCAGCCGTACTCCACACGGCCTTTGGTGAGGATCTCGTCCACCGTCTTCTTCGCCGTATTGATGGGTACGGCAAATCCCAATCCTGCACTGGATCCGGTACGGGAGGCGATCCAGGTGTTGATGCCTATGACCTCTCCCCGCAGATTGACCAATGCGCCGCCGGAGTTTCCCGGGTTGATCGACGCGTCTGTCTGGATGTAGTCGGTCAGGCTGGCGACGGTAGCCCCTGCCTCGGCCTGCCGACCCAGGGCACTGATTATTCCCATGGTTATCGTGGATTCGAAACCGAAGGGATTGCCCACTGCGAGTACCAGGTCACCGACCTGCATCGTATCCGAGTTGCCGAGTCTGGCTACGGGGATCTCCTCACGGGTTTCGAACATAACCACGGCCAGATCCCTACGGGGATCCGAACCGACCAGTTTGCCCTTGAACTCCCGGCCGTCGTGGAGGCTGATGCTGATCTCTTCAGCCTCGCCGGCCACGTGATTGTTGGTCAGCACGTACACCTTGCCGTTTGTCCGGGCCACGATCACCCCGGAACCGAGCCCGGGCTGCCGGAACTCCCGTTCCTCGGAATCCCCCGGGCTGGGAGAGGGTCCGAAGAAGAAATCCCACGGCGACTGGGTACGGGGAATCCTCTGAGTAATCACGTCGATCGTATTGATCTCCACCACTACCGGGAGCGCTTCCTGAGCCACCTGCTGGAAGGAGTATTGAATCTGCTCGAGACTCGGAACCAGTGGTTCTGATTTCTCAGGCTGGCTCATTATCGAACCCTCTGCCTCCGACTCCCGTTGACCGCCGCTGTAGGCCTGGGAGCAGGAAACGAGAAACAGAAATAGTATCATTAAAGAAAATACAACAAGAAATGCGCGTTTGTTCTGCATCATGTCCTCCTCTATCATTAGCCAGTTCATATCGTGCTTGTCTCTTTTTCAGTTTTTGTTACCGATCCCGGCGGGATCGACCGCACATGTGAACGCTGTGCGATGTACTACGTAATAACAATAAAATAGTAATTTAAGGGCCTGGGGGCAAACACTTTGGCGGTTTCACCTCCAGTGGCAGCCAGCGTGAATCGGGAAATGTGAGAATCGAGCTGTTGAGCGGGTGCGTCGGGTTGAAACTGTACCTAGATCACCGTTCCCGAAGGGACTACCGCGTTTTTCGGGATGACGATAATCCCGTCTCGGATATGGTAGTAGCCGTAGTCTCCGTCGTTTCGCTCCAGTTGATCGGCGCCGATCCGACAGACCTCCCCGATCCTCGCGTTCTTGTCAATGATGGCCCGGCGGATCAGGGTTCCTTTGCCGATGCCGATATCAGGGATCCCCTGCTCCCGGTTCTGTTTTTTCGCCTCTACGGTTTCGTACCAATCCGCTCCCATGCAGACCACGCCGTCCAGGGTAGCTCCTGATTCGATGATCGTGCGGATGCCGATGACCGAGTGCATGATATTGGCGTTGGTGATGATGCAGCCGTCCGCGGTCAGACACTGGGTGATGGTGCAGGAGTTTATCTTCGAGGCCGGCAGATCCCGGCGGCGCGTGTAGATAGGTTGGCTCTCCTTGTAGAAGTCGAAATCCGGGGTGATGCGCGTCAAATTGATCGTGGTATCGTAAAACGACTGTATCGTACCGATATCCTCCCAGAAACCGGTGAAGATGTAGGACTGAACCTTGAAGGATTCGATGCTTTTAGGGATGATCTCCTTGCCGAAATCCGTGTATTCGTTATCAAGGGCTTTTTTCAGGATTCCTTTGGTAAAAATGTAGATTCCCATGGAGGCCAGGTACTCGCGATCCGGGCTGGTCCCGGTAAGTTTGCCCCGCAGAGTGGCGGGGATCTTGAGATCGGCGATCTGCTCAGAGCCTTGAGGCTTTTCCACGAAGCGGACTATTCGGCCCTTCGGATCGACCTCTAGGATGCCGAAGTTCCGGCATTTCTCAGCGCTGACCGGCGTGACGGCCACGCTGATATCCGCGCCGCTTTCCAGGTGGTTTTTAAAAAAATGCGCCAGGTCCATACGGTACAGCTGATCCCCTGAGAGGACCATGTAATAGTCCGGATCCTGGTTGCGGAAGTGGATGAAGTTCTTCCGCACGGCGTCGGCGGTCCCCATGTACCAGCCGGAATGCTCGTAGGTCTGCTCCGCCGCCAGGATCTCTATGAACCCTTGAGAAAAGCTGTCGAAGATGTAGGTGTTGGCGATGTGGTTGTGCAGGGAGGCGGAGTTGAACTGGGTCAGGATGTAGATCTGGCGGAATCCGGAATGGATGCAGCTGGAGATGGGGATGTCAACCAGGCGGTATTTGCCCCCGAAGGGGACCGCGGGCTTGGCCCTTTCCATGGTCAGGGGATAGAGCCGTTCTCCCCGACCTCCACCCAGGATCAAACAAAGTACGCGCGCCATACATATATACTACCCATTGCCTAAAAAAACAGTCAAGATTATGTTAGGGTAAAACGTCGAGTCACGAGGAGGGGAAATGATAGAAAAGGTCATCGAGACCCTGCGCACGGACCGGCGCTTCATGTCCTCAGTGGATCATTGGGAGGTGATCCCCGCCAGAGAGGGGCGTTATGAGGAATTCCCCGAGGAAATCGACGGACGGATCCTGACCGCGGTGCGGGCCAAGGGGATCGAACGGCTGTTCAGCCATCAGGCTCAGGCCTATGCCGAGGTGCGCAGGGGCAACAACATCGTTGTGGTAACCCCCACCGCCTCGGGCAAGACCCTGGCCTACAACCTCCCGGTTCTGCAGACCCTGATCGAGCAGCCCCAGGCCAAGGCCATGTACATGTTTCCCACCAAGGCTCTGTCCCAGGATCAGCAGTCGGAGTTGAATGAGATCCTCCTGGGTGGCGAGATCCCGGTGCGCATCTTCACCTACGACGGCGACACCCCCCGCTCTATCCGCATCTCGGTGCGGGAGGAGGGCAGGGTGGTCATCACCAACCCCGACATGCTGCACACCGGGGTACTGCCCAATCACACGAAGTGGATCAAGTTCTTCCAGTCCCTTCGTTTCATCGTGATCGATGAGATCCACACCTACCGCGGCGTGTTCGGCTCGCACATGACCAACCTGGTCCGCCGCCTGAAACGGGTCTGCGCCTTCTATGGCGCCAAACCCCAGTTCATCTGCTGTTCCGCCACCATCGGGAATCCGAAAGGCCTGGCGGAGAAGATCGTCGAGGAACCGGTGACCCTGATCGCCGACAACGGCGCTCCGGCGGGGGAGCGGCACTTCGTGTTCTACAATCCCCCTCTGGTGGATCCGGTTCAGGGTATCCGCCGCGGGGTGGTCAAAGAATCACAGCGCCTGGCCACGGATCTGCTGAAGTCCAAGGTCAAGACGATCGTCTTCGCCCGTTCCCGGCTGCGTTCGGAGTTGATCGCCGGATACATCCGGCAGTCCCTCAAGAACCTCTACACCGACGACAGCCGCATTACCGTGGCCTCGTATCGCGGCGGCTATCTGCCCAACGAACGGCGCAGCATCGAACGGGGTCTGCGCAGCGGAGAGATCCAGGGGGTGGTTTCCACCAATGCCCTGGAGTTGGGGATCGACATCGGGGGATTGGACGCCTCTATCCTGGCCGGTTTTCCCGGCACCATCGCCTCTACCTGGCAGCAGGCCGGCCGGGCCGGGCGGCGGACCAGCGTCTCCCTGTCGATCCTGGTGGCCTCGGCCTCGCCCATCGATCAGTACATCCTCCGCCATCCCGAATATTTCTTCGGAAGTTCCCCGGAGTCCGGCTGGGTAGACCCGGACAACATCTACATCCTCAGTGACCAGCTGAAATGCGCAGTATTCGAGCTGCCTTTCGAAGAGACCGAAGAGCTGGCTCGGAACTACCGGGAGGTGCTGGACTACCTGGAAGAACACGGGGTGATCCGCTACACCGAGGGCAAGTGGTTCTGGTCGGACCGCTCCTATCCGGCGGAGAAGGTTTCCCTGCGCAGCACCGCTCCCGGCAACATCGTGATCGTGGATACAACTCAGGGAAGACAGGCGGTGATAGGGGAGATGGACAAACCTTCGGCCAAGCTGCTGCTCTACGATGAGGCGATCTATATCCATCAGGGGGACCAGTACATCGTCAAGAAGCTCGATCTGGAGAACCAGCGCTGCTACGTGGAGGTCACGGCTGACAACTACTACACCGATTCCATCGTAAAGACCGATATCAAGGTGCTGGAGCAGGACAGCCGGGAGACCATGACGGGCATGGAGGCGGTGATCGGGGACATCCTGGTGCGAACCCAGGCCACGAAGTTCAAGAAGCTGAAGTTCGGGACCCACGAGAATATCGGCTACGGAGAAATCGATCTGCCTCCGGAGGAGATGCACACCCGCTCGGTGGTGCTGCTGTTCGCCGCCGGCACCGAGGCGGGGCGCGCCTTCGCTCAGGTTGCGGAGCTGGAACAGCCGATCATCATGCAGCGGCTGGGCACGCTGATCCGCAACATCGCTCCGGTTTTCCTGCTCTGCGATCCCCGTGATCTCGGAGTTTCCGAACGGCTCAAGGATCCCGTGTTTCAATGTCCGGCCCTCTACGTCTATGACAGCTACCCCGGCGGCACCGGCCTTTCCGAGGGTTTTCTGGAAAATGCCGCCGCGATCCTGCACGGCGCCCTGGAGCTGGTGGCAGGATGTTCCTGCTCCCAGGGCTGTCCCTCCTGCATAGGCCCGGTCGGAGCGGGACCGGAGGTAGAGGGCGATGGGACGGATCAGGCTGGCCTCCCCCGGCTCGGCAATCCCAAGGAGTCGATCCGGGAGTTTCTCAAGCACTGGCTGGGGAAGGCAAAGTGAAGGCGCCATGTCGCTAGAAAAACGCCTGCGCTATCTCGAGAAAGCCTGGCAGCAGAGGCTCGAGCAGCAGGAGAGCCAGGAGGAGGATCGGGAGAAGGATCCGCAGGAGCAGCAGGAGCAGGAACACCCGCGGCAGCAGCAGCAGCGGAAGGAAACGACACCGACGGTGCAGCCGTTCGCTGCCCGGCAGGGCTGGGAGCAGACGGGTCGGTATACGCTGCTGCGGCGACTGCACTTCCCCGCTTCCCTGGCCGAGGCAGGCATTTCCGAGTACCTGCTGCCGAGCGGGTACACCCCGGCGGATCTGCTGTTCTTCGACACCGAGACCACGGGACTGTCCGGAGGGGCGGGAAACTCGATCTTCCTCATGGGCATGGCCTGGATCGAGGGGACAAAGCTGACCGTGGAGCAGGTGTTTATGAAGGATTTCCCGGGAGAGGCGGAGTTCCTTGGGATTCTGTCTGAACGGTTCGATCGGCACCGGGTGTTCGTTTCCTACAACGGCAGGGCCTTCGATGCCCACGTGCTGCGCACCCGCTTCCTTCTCAACCGGATGAGCTTCGCCCTGGAGCATCAGACGGATCTTCTGTACTGGTCCCGCAGGTTGTGGCGCCGGGTCCTCCCCGACTGCTCCCTCGGCACGGTTGAACGGGAGATCCTCGGCATCCGCCGCGAACTGGATGTACCCGGTTTCGAGGTGCCTGGGATCTATCTCGAGTACCTGCGCAGCGGCCGCGTCGGCCGACTGGATGCTGTGCTGGAGCACAATCTGCAGGATGTCCGCAGCCTGGCCGAACTGCTCACCGTGATCAACTCGATCCTGTCATCGGGGGCGCCCGGGAGGTCGGACCGGACGGCTCTGGGCAGCTTCTTCCTCAGCCGGAATGAACAATGGGGGGTCGAGCTGCTGAAGGAATCCTTCTCCGCCGGCGATGAGGAGGCCGGACGGGCTCTGAGTCTGTACTACAAGCGTGCGGGCGCCTGGGTGGAGGCCGCCGATGTGTGGAAGCAGATGGCCCTGAGGCGCAGGAGTTTGTTTGCCGCTGTCGAACTGGCCAAGTACTTCGAGCACCGGGAGAGGAATGTCGAGCTTGCCCTGGAATGGATCCAGAACATCCTGTCCTGGAGGCTTCCTTTGGAAAGCCGTATCCGCGTGGAGCTGCACCACCGGCGCCGGCGCCTGCTGCGCAAGCTCGAGGGTAGAACCTCTAGATCTTGAAATAGCTGATCTGGTATCCGTCGCCGATTCGGAAGCCGAGTTTTCTGTACAGAGACAGGGCGGGTCCGTTGTCCTTCTTAACGAACAGGCACGCCGTCTGTTTGTCGGCAAAGATCCGGCGCAGCAACTCCTCCATCACGCGAAAGGCTATCCCGCTGTTGCGCACCTCTTCCACTGTAAATACCCCGCCTATCTGATCGGTCGTGAAGCCTCTGGCGTTGGTTCCCGCCTTGGCGACCACCCGGCCGTCCTGCTCGGCCATCAGCACCAGGTGTTGACGAAGTGCTCGCCTGAGGTTCTGTCTGCAGATCTGTTCACTGTGCCGCTGTCTGTTGATCACCACCTCCTCCAGCTCGTAGCGGATCTGCAGCGGCAGCAGCGCCCCGGCATCCCGGGGGTAGGCAGTTCTGACGATCAATCCGGGCGGGGAGGGCACGGACACCCGGGAGGCGCCGGCAAAGGACTCGCGGCTCTGAACCATCAGGTGATAGTCGACCGTGGCGATCGGGGGGATGGGCAGCTGCTCTCTCAGCCAGGTCACTTCCGCCATAGGCCCCATAACCGAATACAGCCGAAACTTCAGGTCGTCCCAACCGGGAAAGGGCGCGGAGGGAAGGTCCCGGGAGCCCGCCGGGTTTCGGGAGAACGCCGGCAGGAGCAGTCCGGCGGAGGTGAGCATCATGGTCCCCCGCAGCTGCGAACCTTCCCGGCAAATCAGAACAGACGCTTCCAGGGGTGTTGGAAAGGCGCTTTTACCCTGTCTGCGCAGGCGAGAGGTGTAGGGGACGGCCCGCCACTCATTGGGGAGCAGAAAGGCGAGAAGCTGAGAAAGTTCCCGCTTGCCGGCTCGCCGCCATTTCATGGAGTTTCCATGGGGTGATCGTCTAAAAAATCGACCGGGATTCGCCCTTCAGGCTCAAAATCACCGGCCAGAGCGGCAAAGCCCGCCCGGAAGGATTCCCTTCCCGTGCCGTAAACAGCCAGGGCGGTCCGCACCCAGGGCGTTTCCCGAAGATAGACGGGGGACAGGGCGGAAAGCACAACCAAAGAGCCGGAGAAGCTGCGCAGCGTTTCCAGGACCTCCAAACTGTTGTAGTTGGCCAGACAGAATATCACCGCCTCATAGCGCGAGGAGATGCGGGGCACCCGCTCCAGGTCCTCCGGGCGAGCGAAGTAGAATGGGCTGTAGGGGAACAGCAGTGTATCGGCCTCGGGATAGCGCAGTCTGCCCTCCTGGAGGAACTCTTCGAACTGACCCACCAGAAGGATCCGCCGGTTAGTAGAATTCTCGAGGGGAATCTCACCATCACGAATCAGGGTCACGCTTCGCAGAGCGCTCTGCTGGAAGAACTCCCAGGCGCCCTCGCTTGGGATCGGCTCAGTGCGGTTGTCCCGCTGAAGCATTGCGTCCGATCCGTCGGACTTGAAATAGGCGATTTTCAGTTCAAGGATTCGCCGAACCGCGCGCTCGAGTCGTTCTTTGAACTCTTGCTGTCCGGTTGTGTGGGATAGGAGCTTCCGCCAGGTTTGCTCCTGGGCACTTGGGGTATGAGACACCAGGATCATATCGTTACCCGCCTGCAGGGCTTCCAAACTGGCCTGGGCCGTATCCACTCCGCCGCTGATGGCGCCGTTCATCTCCATATCATCGGTAATCAGCACGCCTTGAAAAGAGAGCTTGTCCCGCAGCACATCTTCGATGAAGTGTTTGGAACGGGAGGCGGGCAGCAGATTTCCCAGTATTTCCGGGTAGGCGATATGGGCGCTCATGATGGCGGGTATGCCCTCTGGGATGAGGATTCTGTAGGGAACCAGCTCCCGCTGCCACATCTGCTCGAAGGAGATCCGCACGACCGGCAGGGTTCCGTGGGAGTCTTTGTCCGCATGCCCGTGGCCGGGGAAGTGCTTGGCCGTGCAGATGACGCCGCTTTTGGCCATGCCCTGGTAGTACGCCAGAGCCAGTGTGGCCGTAGCCAGCGGGTCGGAGGAGAAGGCCCGCGGGCCGATGACAGCGGCGGACGGATTGGAGTACACGTCGATTGTCGGGGCGAAGTTCATGTTGATGCCCAGGCTCCTGAGCTCCCGGCCTATATAGTAGCCGGTCAGCAGGGCGTCCTGAGGCAGTCCCGAAGCGCCCAGGGCGATGTTCCCCGGGGTTTGAGAGGTTTCCAGCTTGATGTGGCGGACCCATCCTCCCTCCTGATCCGTGGACACGAACAGGGGGATCTGGAACCGTCCGTTGCCGGCAACGCCCTGCATCTCTGCGATGCTCTCCGAGAGTCCTGCAAGGGTATCCACGTTCCGGGTGAATATTTTTACCCCGCCGAGATTGCGGGAACGGATCCAGCTGAGAATGTCAGCGGACGGTCGTTTGCCAATGTAGCCGAGCATGAAGACCTGCCCCAGGAGTTCCTCGTCGGTCATTTCGGCAAGGATGGCTTCGATCAGCTCTTGCGCGGGGCGATCGTCCCAGAAAGAGGGGATGGACGCCGTGGTCTCCCCGTACAGCGCCCCGGTTGTGCCGAACACAAAGACCAGGCAGAGCAGTATCGCCGCAAGCGGTCGTTTCAATACAGCAGGTTCCATTCATCCCCCGAGTACTTGTGCTGCAGAAGCTCTTCGGCTCTTCGGGATTCCCAATCCGTCAGGGTTCCGGTCTGCAAACTTGCTCCCCGAAGCCTCAGGGCGGCATCGAAACCTTCGGCAAAAGCCTTCACCGCCTGGGCCAGGCTGACTGGTTTCCCCAGCTCCGCCGACAAGCAGCTCGGCTCCTCGACCTGCTTTTCGGAGTTCAGGGCGAGGTATCTGTCGATCCGTCGGTATGACATTTCAAGGGGAACAGCGCCGTGCTGCAGGGAGGCTGCCCTGTTGACAACCTGGGCACTGCCGATCAGTTTCTTTGCCGATGAGGAGGCTATCTCGTACTCCCCGGTCGAGCGGAAACAGTCGGGATTGTGCAGATCCCCGCTTCGCTTCCTGCTCGACTGTCCCCGAACGCCCAGACGCACAAGCCCCTCCAGCAGCAGCTCGGCGATGAATCTGTAGATCTCCCTCTTCTGGAAGGGTTGCAGGTGATCCTTGTGCAGGACAACGGCGTAGGTCAGCTCCTGATCGTGGAGCACGGCCTGACCTCCGGTTGGTCTGCGGACCAATGTGATCCCTGCCTCGCGCACCGCCTCCCAGCGGATCTTGTCCTTGATTCGCTGGAATCGCCCGAAACTCAACGTAGGCGGGGCGAACCCGTACAGCCGAACCGTGGCCGGACTGTCGGTGTTTCCCACCGAATCCATCAGGGCTTCGTCTACAGCCATGTTCAGCTGTCCGTCCCCGGGCTCATCAAGAATCAGCCGGAAGCGGGTTCCGGGGGTCAACGTCAATCGTAGGCCTCTCCTCTGAGCTCGTCGATATGCTGGCTCGCGGCATGAGCGGCGATCGCCCCATCCCCGGCGGCAACCACGAGCTGGCGAAACGGCGTGGACCGTACGTCTCCAATGGCGTAGAGTCCGGGTACACTGGTCTCCATGCGCTGGTTGGTAACGATGTACCCGGCCTCATCCATTTGGACTTCCAGGTCCTTCACGATCTCGGTCTGGGGTATGGATCCGATGAAGACGAACACCGCATCCACCTTCTCCGTGTAGTTTTCTTCTTTGTCGTTGCGCCACAGAACAACCTCCTCGACCCGGCTGTTACCCCTTATCACCTTGGCTTCCGTGTTCCAGCGCACCTCGATATTCGGGTTGTTCAAAGTCCGCTCGGCCAGGGCCGGCTGAGCCCGAAAGCGGTCCCGCCGGTGGACCATGATCACCTGATCGGTCAGCTTGGCCAAAAACATGGCCTCATCACAGGCCGCATCTCCCCCCCCGGCAACCAGCATGCGCTTGCCTTTGAAAAAGGGGCCGTCGCAGGTGGCACAGTAGGAGACCCCGCGGCCGGAGAACTCAGCCTCCCCGGGAATCCCCAGTTTTTTGTGTTTTGCCCCCGTAGCCACGATCACCGCAGGAGTGGTCAGGGGACCATTGTCGGTATCCACCGTGAACAGATTTCCCCGTTTGGAAACGGACTGCACGCTGGAGGTCAGGATCTCCGCGCCGAAGTTGCGGGCCTGTTCTTCGAACTTCTGGCTCAGCTCGATTCCAGGAACTGGATCCGGGAATCCGGGATAGTTTTCCAGGTTGTCGATTATCAGGCACTGACCGCCCGGTGCCAATTCTTCCAGAAGCAGGGTGTTGCGGTTTGACCGCGCCGCATACTGGGCTGCGGTCAGGCCCGCGGCCCCCGCTCCGATGATGATTAGGTCTCTGTCAGCTTTCATGCCTTTCCCTCTGTCTTCGCCTCTACTTGCCGTTTTTACCGGCCAGCGGTTATTTTAATCAACAAGATACTAACATAGCAAGATTTGGAAAAACATGGAACGCCGCTGCATCCTGCTGACCCTTGTGCTGATGGGCATTGCCTTTCCGGCAATGTCACAGAACGCCGCCACAGCCGTCCGGCTGGATCCGATCCCGGAGGTCCGGCAGCTGGCCGACTTAGAAGAACCGTTGGATCCGCAAACCTTCATACGCACGGCCCTGATTTTTTCCGGTGTTTCCGAGGAGCATGTGGCCGAGCTGGAATCGCTGATCCAGACCCACGTAACGGAGCTCCGCCGGCAGCTTGGGGCAGTGACGGATCAGCGGGAACAGGCCGAGGCCGCTCTGGCGTACATGCACGAGGAACTGCTGAGGCGATACGACGAGCGGCAGACAGGGGTGGATACACTGTTGAGCCGGGGGAGCTACAACTGCGTGTCCTCCGGTGTGGTGTACGCAATCCTCCTGAAGGCTCTGAACCTGCGGGTGTGGGGGGTGCGCACCTCGGATCACGCCTTCTGCCGGGTTCAGGCGGGGGAGCAGGCCTTCGATGTGGAGACAACTTCCCCCTTCGGTTTCGATCCGGGAAAACGAAAAGAGTTCACCGACAACTTCGGAAGGGTCACGGGGTATTCCTACGTGCCGCCGTCAAACTACAGGGATCGACGGGATATCGGTGAGAAGGAGCTGCTCGGACTGATCCTCTTCAACCGGACCGCCTTCGCCAGTGAACGGCGGGATTTCCTGGGAGCCGTCCCGCCGGCTGTAGACGCCTACGCCCTGCTCGAGGACGGGGAATCCTACGAGCGGTTGATCACCTCCCTGCTCAATCTGGCCTCCTGGTACGGGATGAGCGGCCGTTTCGGGGAGGCTGTGGAATTCCTGGATCGGGCGGCGGAACGACACGCAAATGACCGGCTCGAGTCCCTACGGGATGATTTGACGCACAACTGGGTACTGAGCCTGATTCAGAACAGCGATTTCGCCGGGGCGGAGCAGCTGCTCGACAGCCAACGCAGCGGTGGCCGGCTGAAGGAGGAGGAGTGGAGGGAACTCACGGTTTATCTGTACCAGGTGAGGGCGCGAAAATCAGCGGCCGGCGATTACAGGGAGGCGGCCCGGTTGATTCTGCAGGGATTGAACAAGGTTGGTGCAGACCAGGGTCTGGCCAAGAGCTATGAGGTGTATGTTCACAACTCCGTGGTGACCCTGGTCCGAAACGCGCTCTATGAACAGGCCCTGACCGTGCTGGAAGAGGCTCTGAGGCAGCTGCCGGACAGCGGTGTGCTCGCGAAAGACAGGTCGATGGTGTTGGAGGCCTCGACCCGATAACGGTCCAGCTGGACCGTACGCCCGTGCTGTTCGAACAGATCTCTGGCGGTCAATCCCATGACCAGAACGAACGCCAGGACAAAGAGTAAAAAGACGGCCGCCGCGATCAGCAGGACCTTGTTGCTGTTTCTCATTTTCGTTTCCTCCTTACTTGAAATGCGAGCTGGACCGCTGGTTCTCCTCTTGAAGAGTGCGAAGATCCTCGCAGGTGAGATTCAGCAGATCCATGGTTCGGAAGATGCGGGGCAGCTCTCGGCGAATAAAGTTCTTCTTCTTCAGCTCCAGGGTTTTCCGGGAGGCATCCTCGGCCACGAAGTAGCCGATTCCCCGCTGATTGTGGATGATTCCCAGATCCTGCAGGTAGGCGTAGGAGCGCATCACGGTATTGGGATTGACCACGATATCCTCAGACAGCTCCCTGATCGAGGGAATCCGTTCGCCCTCGGCCCACGTTCCCGAAAGAATCCGCTCGCTGATGTGATCGGCGATCTGCAGGTAGATGGCTTGATTCTGTCGGAACTCCATAATCAGACCTCGGTTTCTCGCAGGCGCAGGTAGCTGACCACCCAGCACACGGGAGCCATGACGCCCCAGAACAGCACCTTGGCCACCTGCCCGAACTTCTCAGCCATCGGTACGAACACCGCCTGCATCTCCCCGCTTTCTCCCAATCGCTGGAAGTACGGCTCCAGTTTGATGCGGTTGCCGATGGCAAAATCCCGGAAGATGAGCCAGGTGATTACGGCCACCAGGACGGCCAGGACGATTCCAAACAGCCAGATATAGAGATTGGTCTTGATGAAGGCCAGCTTGCGGAAGTACACGGAGCCGACCAGGAACACCGCCTGGGTCACCAGATACACAGCCACGGCGATCAAGGTGTAGCGCTGGAAGGGATTGAAGAAGGGGTGCCCATAGCCGAAGATCAGCCTGTTGATTCCCTCGGCCGCAGCGGATATTGCGGTATAGAAGAACAGACTGCCGAAGGCATATCCGACCGAGGTCACCAACAGCTTGCTCAGATACTTCTCTAAGCCGGAACCCGGGAGGGTCAGGTAGAACACGCTCTGCCCGTTGAGGTGCAGCTCTTTGAAGGCCAGACTGGTCACGACGTATCCGCCGATGAACAGCAGGGGGTAGTACATCGTCTTGTGAATCGGTCCGAGTTGCCGACCCAGGGCGGAGACAACCGTCACCAGGAATATAAACCCCCCCACAGCGGCCATGGCGATGATCACTGACTTGTAGCCCGCGCTGAAATCCCGGCGCAGGAGCAGGCCGAAACGTCGCACACTGAACTTGTTCATGCCAAACCTCCTGCAGAATCCCGCTCCGGCACCTTCATGTCCTCTTGGGCAAACAGCTCCCCGATCCGATCCCGATTGGCGATAACGGTGTTGAACAGGGTCTCCAGGTCGAGTTGGGTTTCCTCACCGCTTTCATTCCTGCGCACCACCACGTAACCGCCCAGGGCTTTTTCCGAATACAGCACCCTGTCCCCTGAAGGCTGTTCCATCTGCATCTCCACCTGGAGGCGGCGGGTGACTTCGTACATCGACTGCTGGAAGATGATCTGACCCTCGTCAAGGATGATGATCGGATCTATCAGATTTTCCATGTCCCGGACCTGATGGGTGGAGATCAGGATGATCCTGTCCTCCTGCCCGGCTCCCGCCAGGAGCCTGCGGAACTGGCTCTTCGACGGAATATCCAGCCCGTTGGTCGGCTCGTCCAGCAGGACCAGTCGGCAGCGGGTGGAAAGCCCGAAGGCCAGCAGGAATTTCTTCTTCTGCCCGTAGGACAGCTCGGAGAGCCTTTTTTTAGTCGGAAGGTCGAACTCCCCCAGGTACTCCCGGAAGGCTTCCGCGCTGAAGCGGGGGTAGAAGGGGGCATAGATCTGCCGGTACAGCTCTGCGCTGATCGGCGGGGTGTAGAACTCTTCAGGCAGGAAATAGATATCCTCGAGAAGCGTCGCAGGCCTGTTCTGAGGCTCCCAACCCAGCACGCTGCACGTGCCGGCGTCGGGAAACCGCAGCCCGCAGATCAGTTTGAGCAGAGATGTTTTCCCCGCTCCGTTTTTGCCCAGCAGCCCGTAGATGTTCCCGCCACCGAGAGTCAGATCGAGATTGCTGAACAGGCGTTCCTTTGTGTACCCGAAGGACAGGTTTCTGATTTCGATGCCTGTTTCCGTCAAAGATTCCGTCACAGTGTTCCTCCTGTCTAGTGTACTATCTTACTAATACACTAGAAATGTAACACACCCGGAAAAGTTCGTCAAGCTGTTTTTTGGTTTTTTTAGGGGGGGGGGAGTACAACGGGTAAACAGGAACGGGGAAGAGCAACCGGAAAACAGCGACGCCCCACGCGTTTGCTGCCGCCCGCTCAACCTGACAGTTCCCTACGCGCCAGATTCAGCCACCTGCGCTCCAGCTTCAGTACATGTTTCGGAAGCTGGCGGCCTATTTTTACCATCTCCTGGAATTTCGATTTCGCCTCGTGTTCCTTTGACAACTTCTGCAGGAACTTTCCGTGGTTGAACAGTACCTCCAGTCGCGGGTAGGTACCTTCCAGGGCTTGATATTGCTGTTCCGCCTCTTCTTCGAAACCGGTTTCTTCCAAGACTTTCACATATACGAACCAGCTGTTGTAATGCCGCGATAGCTCTCCCTGTTTTTTCAGCCGCTCCAATACTCTCTTTGCACCGGGGAGATCTCGATTGTGATAGTATGCCTCGGCCAGAGACTGTAGAATGTATGTATCTTCTTTATAGATACCCTCGAGACAGCTTTCGTAGAGAGAAATCGCTTTCTCGTAGCTGCCGTTTCGCATAAACTCGTCTGCCAGGCGTTTGCGGTGTTCCATGGTGTCGGCCACGTCGAGCTGCAGCTCCAATTCGGTGATTTTTCTCCCGGGATTGATCGAATCATTTATCTGGTTTTTCAGCTGAGCGGTTTTCGGATTCGAAAGCAGAGCGGGCAGTATTTCCACGAAGAAATAGGCAAGGGGACCTGCAATGGGGATGAAGATGAGGATGTAGATCCAGAATCTGTCCCGGCCGGATTTGATAACATGGATGATGAGCAGCACCTGAACGGCGATCGGTATGATCCCAACTATCCAATACATAAGGCGACTCCCTCCGCCCCCCTTTGCCCGAGAGCCTGAGCATTCCTGACCACATCATAGCGCAAGAGGGTTAAAAAAAAACAGGAAAAAAGTACGGAAACAAGGCCAGCGCCCCCGGCCGGGGCCGGGTGTTTGCTGCCGATACCGCCTTATCTGCGGAACAGACGGGGGAGCAGCGCTGGTACCTGCTGCATATGCTCGACGTATCCGCTCTTGCGGGCGAGCAGGTAACGGTCCATCCAGGGCACGCTGACCCCGAGAAAAAGGGCCGTGATTGCCGCCGGGCCGAGGATAAACCACCAGTGACTCGGATTGGCAGCCAGACCGAACAAATACAGGCCCCACCAGAACGACACCTCTCCGAGATAGTTGGGGTGACGGCAGCGCGACCACAGGCCCTCGCTGAATATCTGCTCAGAGTCGGTCGAACCCTGTTTGTAAGCGTGCAGCTGTCGATCCGCAGTCGCCTCTATGGCGATTGCGGCCAGGGTCACAGCCGCGGCCGCGACGTCGAGCAGTCCGAAAGGTCTTGGGGAGCCCGGATGGACGGACATGACGGGGTAGAGGGAAAGACAGCCCAGGAAAACGATCAGAGTGGGGAACAGGTGGATACCCAGGAAGCTCACCGGCCAGTACAGGGATCTGTAGCGCTTCCGGAATTCCCGATAACGCCAATCCTCGTCCCGGATGCCCTGCCACCTGCGTGCCCAGTTGAAGGTCAGCCTGACGGCCCAAAACAGGATCAGGGCCAGCGCCAGGAGGGATCGGGCCTGCAGTCTCTCCGGAAGCCCGCCGGCCGTGAGCCAGTAGAGGGCGATCAGCGGCGGAGCCACGCTCCAGTAGGGATCATATATACTGGAGTTGTCGAAGACCATGCTGAAGGCGAAAACCACCACAGTGGCGACCAGGTCGGCTGTGAAGGCGACAAACAGGGGATGAGCGCCCCGCAGCAGCCGGCCCGACAGCGCCGCGGCCAGGAGGGCCAGCAAATAGACCCCCAGACAGACAAATAGTGTTCCGTTTTTCCTCAATTCTCGACTCCTCCCGCAAGATTTACAATTAATACATCGTTTGTCAAGGTATGCGGGGCCACCGGGCCACCCTGGCCCGGTTGACAGCCCGCGGCGAGCGACATCGACACCCGGAGATCACCCTTAAGGATATCCTTGCCGGGCGGGGAGAGTTGACGTAAGGGGGTTGATCGTAAACTCTACCGGTCTGGCCGGCGACATGATCGGTGAGTACGATGACGGCCTTCAGGCTGGTCTGGGGATGAAGCTCTGGCTCACCGAGAAGCCTGCCCTTCGGGGGCTGCTCGATTTCGAGTACAATGGTGTAACCTCGACCACGACCTTCGGATTGAGCGCGGCCTACGAGTACCACCTGCTCCAGCGCCGGGTATCCCCCTATCTCGGGGGTTTGGCGGGATTGCGGCTGGAGAGTGCGGCGGCCAACGACTTCGCATTCTACTTCGGCGGTATCCTAGGGGCTGCAGTTCGAGCTGGTCGAGAACCTCAGCCTGTTCGGGGAGTACAGCCTGCTGTTCACGATAGACGAACCGGACTTCTTCGTCGATCTGGGGCTGGGCAACAACACCGCTGTTGGAATCATCGTCTACCTGGGCTAACTGAAGCGGCGTCCGCGCGCCGAACCCTCAAAAACACTAAGCATCCCCTGCGGCATTCCGACAATATCAGAAGAGGAGAATGCCGTTGAAGACTTCTACCCTGAAACGAACGCTTCGTGCGGAAGCCCGCACATTGAAAGACTTTGCCGAGCTTCAAAAGGACCTGCAGCAGGCGATCAGCAAGAGGCAGTGGACCGAGCTGACCAAGGAGATCGAAGCTCTTCGCCGGCTGGCCGAGAAGATCGAGACCCTTGAGGAGGACCGGATCCAGGCCTACCATACGCTCAAGAGCTCCCTCGCGGCCAATGAAAAGGAGAGCTTTACCGAGATCGTTGCCCGCCTTCCGGCCAAAGACCGGGATGAGCTCCTGGCTCTGTACCGGCACCTGAAAGCCGCGGTGATACGGGTGAAGGCTTCGGCCGGACTGCTCAACTATTACGTCCAATCCATGTCCGAGGCTCTGCGGCAGATCCTGGAAGAGCTGTTTCCCCATCGCAAAGGAAAGATGTACTCCCGTAACGGTCAGCCCAAAGAGCCGGGGGACGAGTCGCTCATGCTGTACGGCAACGCTTAGGAGGCCGATATGCCATCGACATTCATGGGGATCGAGATAGGAAAACGCAGTCTCATAGGCCA
>Ga0315553_10000851_pt1 | contig 26413 bp, 23 predicted proteins | sample SalMarSW160140MG_FD_203099 | JGI IMG/M metagenome (GOLD analysis project Ga0315553, IMG submission 203099) | Salt marsh sediment microbial communities from the Plum Island Ecosystem LTER, Massachusetts, United States - Salt Marsh Sediment SW1601-40 ... | reverse complement strand
CTGACAGCGGCCTTCGGTCAGGCCTGGCTCTCTGGCGGGCGGCTGAAGGTGCGCTTCAAGGGAGCAGCGCGGCCGGGGGAGACGGTCACTATTGGAGGCGACATCCAGCGGGTGCAAGAAGGGCATGAGGAGCGTCACCTATGGTGTGACGTCGGGTGTCTGAACCAGCAGGGCGAGGTCCTTGTTGCTGGCCAAGCGGAGGTGAAGCTGTGAGCCGAGTCGTCGTTACCGGCATCGGAGTGATAAGCCCCAATGGCCTCACGGTGGAGGAGTTCTGGCACAACCTGACCCACGGCGTCTCTGGCGTGAAGTCGATCAGCACCTTCGACGCCAGCTCCTACACTTGTCGCATCGCCGGCGAGGTGAGGGACTTCGAGCCTGCGCAGTATATGGACGCCAAGGCCGCTCGCCGCACCTCACGCTTCGCCCAGTTCGCCGTGGCTGCCACCAAAATGGCCCTCGCCGACGCTGACCTGGCCATCGACGACCACAACCGTGACTCGGTGGGCGTGGTGATGAACACCGGCGGCGGTGGTATGCCCGACGTGACCGAGGGAGAAAGGGTCTTCCTGACCAAGGGGCCCAATCGTGTTAGTCCCCTGCTGGTACCTGCCCTGATCCCCAACATGGCTTCCTGCCAGGTATCGATGCTATGGGGCATCCACGGGCCGGTCATCACCTCCATCGCGGCCTGCGCCAGTGGCATTTATGCCTTCGTGGATGCTAAGCGCCTTATCGACACGGGTGAAGCGACGGCGGTAATCGCCGGCAGTTCGGAGGCGGCCCTCATTCCCGTGGTCTTCGCCGCTCTCTGCAATATGAGAGCGCTGTCCACTCGCAACGGTGAGCCGCAGAAGGCCTGTCGCCCCTTCGACCTGAACCGCGACGGCTTCGTTCCCGGCGAGGGGGCAGGGGTGATGATCCTGGAGCGCTACGAGGATGCCAAGCGGCGGGGTGCGCCGATCTACGCCGAGATACTGGGAGGCAGCCTGACTGCCGACGCTTATCATGTGACCGCTCCCGACCCCAACGGCTACGGGGCAGCCCTGGCCATGAGCCGCGCCCTTAAGTCGGCAGGCGTGGGCCCGCAAGACATCGATTACATCTGCGCCCACGGCACGGGCACCCCCCTTAACGACGCTTCGGAGACCATGAGTATCAAGAAGGTGTTCGGGGAGCACGCTTACAAGGTGCCGATCAGCTCGCCGAAGTCGATGGTGGGGCATCTGATGGGTGGCGCGGGGGCCATTTCGTCCATTGCCTGCGTGCTGGCCATCCACGACGGCATCATCCCGCCGACCATCAATCTGGACACGCCGGACCCCGAGTGCGACCTGGACTACGTGCCCAACGTGGCCCGCCATACGCCGGTGCGGACGGCCATGGCCAACGGCTTCGGTTTCGGCGGGCAGAATTCGGTGGCCGTTTTCAGGGCTTGCGAGGAGTAGAGCATGCCAGGGGAAATCGCTGCCAGACGGTATTGCTTCGGCTGCGGGGACCTCAATCCCGCCGGTCTGAAGTTGGAGTTTCGCTTCGAGGGTAACAAGGCGGTGGCTGATTTCCTGCCGCAGGAGCGGCACCAGGGATACCCTGGCCTCATGCATGGAGGTGTGACATCTGCTGCTCTGGACGAGGCTATGGGCTGGGCGATGTACGGTCTGGGTGTGTGGGCGGTAACCGGCAAGATGGAGGTCAAGTTCCGCCAGCCGCTGCCATTGCATCAGAAGGCCACGGTCTCGGGAGAGGTTATCCGCAACCGCGGCCATTGGCTGGAGATGCGGGGAGAGATCCGCGATGAGGACGGAAGGCTGATGGCGGAGTCGTATGGACTGTTTATGCGATTGCCCGAGGAGAAGGTGCGGGAGCTGGAGAAGACATACGTGGAGGGGCAATCCTAATCGCAAAACATTGTGACGTAGGCGGAGAGGATCAAGCGAGAATGGCAGCCAACAGCGAAAAGAGGGTAGCACTGTCCCAGAATAGGCGTCTCGAGTCCTGGCTATATCCGGTGAACGTGGCTCTGGCCAGGGTAGTGCCTTTGAGCCTGGCGTATCATATCTCCCTGCCTATCGCTGATATGTTTTACTGGCTTTGGACGAGCAAGCGAGAGGGCGCTTTTCGGAACTACGCTCGCATGCTCGACTGCTCGCCCGATGACGAAAGGGTTAAGAGCCTGGCCCGCAGCTCCTTCCGCAACTTCGGCAAGTACGTCGCCGAGCTGCTGCATGTGCAGGGCTGGCCGAAAGGACAGTTCCAGCGGGTGACCATCCAGGGCGACGAGAACTTCGACGAGGCGTTGCGGCACGGCAAGGGGATCATCTTCACCAGTGCCCATATGGGCAGCATCGAGGTGGGCAGTGCTCTCGTTCTGATGAAGGGCTTTCGCATCACCTCCGTCATGGAGCAGTTGCGGCCTAAGGTGATGATGGACTGGATCGTGACCTGCCGGGCGAAGATGGGGGTGTCCCTGCTGCCTACGGCTGGAACCGGTCTGCATCTAGTGCGGGCGCTGCGTCGCGGAGAGATGGTGGCTCTGATAGTGGACGTGGGCTATCGGGACGACGGTGGCGTACCGGTGAGCTTCCTGGGTCATCCCACCTACTTCCCCGCCGGCCCGGCGCGGCTGGCTCGCATCAGCGGCGCTCCTATCGTGTTCGGTGTGGCAGTGCGACGGCCAGGCAATCGGTTCATCGCCTACGGCAGTCCCCCCATTTTTTCCGATAGGAAGAAGGACGCCGAGCAAGACATCCGCGATGTGACTCAGCAACTGGTGGACATCTTCGAGCGCTTCGTTCGGCGCTACCCCGACCAGTGGTACGTCTTCCGCGACATGTGGCCGGGGGAAGAATAGGGCCGAAGCGCAGGCGCGTCCGTACGGCTATCGCATCCCCATCCGCGGGTCGTGTAGTGTGCTCTCCCGCCTCATGGAGCTGCTTGGTCAGGTCTGTGCCCGCTGGCTCTCGATGTCGCCCAGGGTCACTACCTGACCGGTGTAGGTGGGATCGTGGCGGATCATCCAGAGGACAGCCTCGCCTACCAACTTAGGGTCGTCCCAGGTGGAGTGGTTGGCGCCGGGGGTGAGATACACGAATCCCTCACTGGCCACGAAGCGCTCGATCTGAAGGGCATTGACGGCGATGTCATAAGACCGCAGCTCAGCGGCGAGGCCGGTGGTCATCCTCTCCAGGGCTGCCTTGGACACGGAGTAGGCCAGGCCCCAATCTCCCACCACCTGGGAGGCGTAGGAGGAGATGTTGATGATGCAGCCGCTGCGCTGGTCGACCATGGTGGGCAGAAACGCTTTGGTACAGAGGTAGACTCCCCGCACGTTAACGTTCATCACCAAGTCCCAGTGCCTCGGCGGAACGTCCAGGAAGGAGCCAGGAGCGCTGACGGCGGCGTTGTTCACCAGGATATCTACCCGCCCGAACTCCGCCAGGGTGCGGCCGGCCATAGCCTCTATCTCCTCGTCCTTGGCGACGTTCATGGGGATGGCCAGAGCACGACGGCCCAGGGCCTCGACCTCGCGGGCGGCTTCGTCGATGGTGCCGGGAAGCTTGGATGGGCTGGCCTCACTGGAACGGGCGGTGCAGACGACATCGGCGCCGGCAGCGGCCAGGGCAACGGCTATCGCCTTACCGATACCGCGGCTGGCGCCGGTGACCACGGCTACCTTGTTTTGGACATCCATACTGACTCTCCACTACTGCTAGATTTGTCTATACCTTGAAGGCGTAACGCCAAGAGGGATGTTACTGCATTTCCGTGGCTAGCGTCCAGGCTTGTGGTGTTTCACATTAGGTGAGAGATGGAGAGGCAGACGGCCTTTGGCCGCTCGCCCTGAGCTTGTCCGAAGGATGGGCGGGAGCTCATGGTTCGACAGGCTCACCACGAGCGGGGACGTGTAGGCTCACCACGAGCGGGGACGTGTAGGCTCACCACGAGCGGGGACGTGTAGGCTCATCACGAGCGGGGACGTGTAGGCTCACCACGAGCGGGGACGTGTAGGCACCTCTGAATCGCTGGCCCTGAGCGTGTCGAAGGGCAAGCAAGGGCGCTTTTTCAGCAGCCTTAGGCGTTACATGAACTGGTAGCCGCCGCGGATGCCCGGTGGGTCGGGATCGGTGATGACGTTGACGCAGGCCGGCTTGCCCGAGGCGAAGGCCCGCTCCAGGGCTGGCCGAATGTCCTGGGGCCGCTCCACGAACTCCCCGTGGCCGCCCAGGCCTTCCACCACCTTGTCGTAGCGGGCGCTGTCTCTCAGGACGCTGGCGATGGCCCGATCGCGGCCGTACATCATACGCTGGCCCACGGCTATCTGGCCCCACTGGCGGTCGTTGCCCACGACGGAGACTACGGGCAGGCCGAAGCGGACGAAGGTATCGAATTCGAAGCCGTTGAGGCCGAAGGTGCCGTCGCCGTTGACCATCAGGACCTTCTTCTCGGGGAGGGCGGTCTTCACGGCCATGGCGAAGCCGGTGCCGACCCCCAGCGTCCCCATCGGGCCGGGGTCGTACCACTGGCCGGGGTAGTTGATGGGCAACACCTGGGCGGCCAGGTTAACGATGTCGCCGCCATCGCCGATGACGACAGTGTTCTCGTCCACGAACTCGGCCATCTCCTTGCAGAGGCGCAGGGGATGGATGGGGATGGCATCGGAGCTGAGGAACTCCTGACGGGTGGCCAGGGTCTTCTCCTCCTCCTCACGCAGGTCCTTGAGCCAGCCATCGTGGTCGGGCTTAGCGTCGCCCAGTTCGGCCAGCAGTTGCTCCAGGACGGCGCCGGCATCGCCCTCGACGCAGACATCGATGTCGCGATTGCGGCCGAGCTCTGTGGGGTCGACGTCCACCTGGATGATCTTGGCCTGGGCGTTGAAGCGCTTGCCGTAGGCGAGGCGGAAGTCCAGGGGGGTGCCGATGACAAGGATGACGTCGGCGCGGGCGAGGGCACCGCGACGGGTGCGCGAGAAGAACAGGGGGTGATCCTGGCGGACGGAGCCGCGCGCCATGGCGTTGAGATAGACGGGCGCCTGGAGCCTTTCGATGAGCTGGCGCAGGGCATCGTGGGCGGCCGACCAGTAGACGAGGCTGCCGGCCATGACCAGCGGCTGCTGGGCCGAGGCTAGGAGTTGGGCCGCCTGGCGGATGACGCTGGGGTCGGCCTGGACGCGCCCCTGGGGGCGGTAGCTGGCGGGGAAGGTGACCTGGCTCTCCTCCACCCGCCGGAAGAGTACGTCCGCGGGCATCTCCAGGAAGACGGGGCCGTAGCGGCCGCTGAGGGCATGGCGGAAGGCCATGGCCATATACTCGGGGATGCGGGCGGTGTCATACAGGCAGCGGGCCCACTTGGTCAGAGGGCGCAGGAACTCCACCTGGTCCATCTCCTGGAGGGCGCCCCTCTCGAAATCGGCCAGGGGACTGCGGCCGCCGATGACCAGCATCGGGCTGCGATTCTGGTAGGCGTTGGCCACGGCGGTGACGACGTCGGTTACGCCGGGGCCGGCGGTGACCACGGCCACGCCGCACTTGCGGGTGGCGCGCGACCAGCCCTCGGCGGCGTGGCCGGCCGCCTGCTCGTGGCGGACGTCGATCACCTTGATGTTCTCGTCAATGCAGGCGTCGTAGATGGTCTGGACGTGGCCGCCGCAGAGGGTGAAGATAACGTCCACCCCCTCCTGCTTGAGGCAACGGGCCACCAGATCGCCGCCGTCGATAAGGGCCATGGGTCACTCCTGTGGACAGTCCAGAAAAGTCAGGTTGCAAACATTATAGCTGATGCTATCAGGTCTTTGCTGGCGTCAGCGAAGATACGGCATCGACGATGTCTTGGGCGTTGGGGAGGTATGCCTCCTCCAGGGGGGCGCTGAAGGGGACAGGACAGAAGGGGGCAGCGACCCGCAGGGGAGGCGCTTCGAGCGCATCGAAGGCGGCCTCGGCGACCTGGGCGGCGATCTCCGCTCCGAAGCCGCAGAACTTCACCGCCTCGTGCACGATCACCACTCGATGCGTCTTGCGCACCGATTTGAGGATGGTGTCCATGTCCAGAGGCAGCAGCGTGCGGGGGTCGATCACCTCCGCCTCGATGCCGCGCCCGGCGAGCTCTTCGGCGGCGTGGAGGGCCTCGTGCACCATGTAGGATGTCGCCACGATGGTGACGTCGCTGCCGGGCCGCTTGACCTCGGCCACGCCCAGAGGCAGTTCATACTGCTCCTGGGGCACGTCGCCGGTGAGCGTGTAACACTTCTTGTGCTCGAGGCAGAAGACGGGGTTGTCGTCGCGGATGGCGGCTGTGAGGAGGCCCTTGGCGTCGTAGGGGGTGGCTGGCATGACCACTTTGAGGCCGGGGATGTGGCAGAGCATGGCCTCCAGGCTCTGGGAGTGCTGGGCGGCCATCTGGTAGCCGCCGCCGCAGGGGCAGCGCACGACGATGGGCAGCTTGGCCTTGCCGCCGAACATGTAGCGCATCTTGGCCATCTGATTGATGACCTGGTCGAAGGCCACAAAGAGGAAGTCTATGAACATGATCTCCACCACCGGCCGCAGGCCGGCGGCGGCAGCGCCCACGGCCAGGCCGAGGATGGCCGATTCGGAGATGGGGGTGTCGACCACCCGCTGGGGCCCGAACTTCTGAAGCAGGCCCAAGGTGACCCCCATGGGCGGATGCTGGCCCACGTCCTCGCCGGTGACGAAGACGGTGGGGTCGCGTTCCATCTCCTGCTGGAGGGCTTCATTGAGGGCCATGAGATAGATAATCGGGCGCATAGTATTGCTCCTCGTGCTCTCAGGCGTACACGTCGGTCAGAAGCTCGTCCTCCGTCGGCGGGGGGCTGGCCGCGGCGAAGGCGATGGCGTCCTCGATGCGGGCGGCCACCCGCCGGTCGATATCCTCGGCTTCCGCCTCGCTAAGGGACTTCGTCTGGATAAGGTGGCGGCGGAAGCGCACGATGGCGTCCTTTGCCCGCCACGCCTCCATCTCTTCGGTCGGTCGGTCAGCGACGCCGTCGCCTATCCCCTGGTGGTCGAAGTAGCGGTAGGTCTTGCACTCGATGAGAGATGGCCCCTCGCCGTCGCGGGCTCGCCTTACTGCTTCGCCGACGGCCTCGTGCACGGCCAGCACGTCCATGCCGTCCACAGTGATGCCGGGCATGGCGTAGGCCTTGGCCCGCTCGGCGATGTTCTTGACGCCCTGGTGGCGGTCCTGACGGGTGTACTCGCCGTAGAGGTTGTTTTCGCAGATGAAGACCACGGGCAGCTTGAGGACGGCGGCCATGTTCATCGCCTCGTGGACGCTGCCCTGATTGGTGGCGCCGTCGCCGAAGAAGCAGAGGGAGACCCCCCGCTCGCCTTTGTACTGGGCGGCAAAGGCAGCCCCCACGGCGATCGGCGGGCCGGCTCCGACGATGCCGTTGGCTCCCAGGATGCCCAGGTCCAGGTCGGCGATGTGCATGGAGCCTCCCTTGCCACGGCAGTAGCCGTCTCGGCCGCCGAAGAGCTCGGCGTACATGTTCTTGGGGTCGCCGCCCTTGGCGATGAGGTGGCCGTGACCGCGGTGGGTGCTGGCGATGTAGTCTTCCTTGCCGATGGCGAAGCAGGCTCCTACTGCCACCGCTTCCTCACCAGCGTAGAGGTGGATGAAGCCCTTGATGCGGCCGTCGCGCATGAGGCCGGCCGCCCCCTCCTCGAACCGGCGGATGGTCACCATGCGCTCGTACATTTCGATGAGCTTTTCCCGGGAGATATCCATAGCTTCCTCCTTGCTGGGCAGAGGAATCATAAGTCCTGCCTTTTCGGCAAGTCAACAGAGGGAGGGCGGGCAGCTTGCGCAGGCGGCGGGGCACGCTGTGGCGCGAGAGCGCCGGTGCTATAATCCGTTTGTGAGCGGGAAGCGCGATAAGCCTCTGCTGGTTCTTCTGGACGGCCACGGTATCATCCACCGCGCCTATCACGCTGTGAAGGAGCCCCTCACCGTGCGCAAGACGGGCGAGGTGGTGACAGCCGCTTATGGCTTCGCTAACACGCTCCTTTCCGTCCTCCGGGAGTTGAGTCCCACCCACCTAGCGGTGGCCCTGGACAAGGGGAGGGTCACCTTCCGCCACCAGCAAGAGCCCACCTACAAGGCCCACCGCGTCGAGATGCCGGAGGACCTGCGGGCTCAGATCGGCCGCTGCCGTGAGCTTATCGAGGCCTTCGACATTCCTATCTACGAACTGGATGACTACGAGGCTGATGACGTGCTGGGCACCCTGGCGCGGCAGGCAGCGGAGCAGGGCATCGAGACGTACCTGGTGTCCCTGGACAGCGACATCGCCCAGCTAGTGCAGCCGGGCGTTCATCTCTTCATGTTTCGCCCCTATCAGCGCGACACGGTGATATACAAAGAGCCCGAGGACGTGCATGATCGCTATGGCGTATGGCCCCACCAGATGACCGACCTCAAGGGCCTTAAGGGCGATCCTTCCGATAACATCCCCGGCGTGCCCGGTGTGGGCGACAAGACGGCTATCAAGCTGATCGAGCAGTACGGGGGTGTGGAGGGTGTGCTGGAGCACATCGACGAGGTCCAGCCGGAGCGGCTGCGGGAGGCCCTGCGCACTCACCGCGAGCAGGCGCTCAAGAGCAAGGCCCTGACCACTATTGTGACCGATACCCCCGTCACTCTCGACCTGGAGGCCTGCCGCTCCGACCGCTACGACCGCGACAAGGTGCTCGATCTCTTCCGCGAGCTGGAGTTTCGCAGCCTGATCCCCCGCCTGCCCGACGTTGAGCCGGCGGCGGAGGACGAAGCGCTGGCGCCGGCGGCGAAAGAGGCCGCTGCTGAGGTGGACTACCGGCTGGTGCAGACAGAGGAGGAACTGGAGGCCCTGGCGCGGCGTATCGAGGCGCAGGGGTCGTTCACCTTCGATACAGAGACCACCGGCAAAGACGCCATGCGGGCGCGGCTGGTGGGCATCGCCATCGCCCTGGCGCCGGGCCGGGCGCACTACATCCCTGTCGGCCATCGCCTGGCCGCCAACCAGCTTCCGCTGGAGACGGTGCTGCGGCGGCTGGGGCCCTTGTTCGAGAACGAGGGTATCGAGAAGGTGGCTCACAACGCCAAGTACGACATGCTGATCCTGGCCGGCGAGGGGGTCTGGACCCGCAACGTGACCTTCGACACGATGATCGCCGCCTACCTGGTGGGCGAGGGCGCTCTCTCTCTCAAGTGGCTGGCCTCCAAGTGCCTGGGCATCGAGATGACCCCTATCAGCGAGCTCATCGGCAAGGGGAGCAAGCAGATCTCCATGGCCGAGGTCGACGTAGAGATGGCCGGTCGCTATGCCTGCGCCGACGCCGATATGACCGGCCGCCTGCGCTCGCTGATGGAGGAGGAGTTGCGCCGGCAGGACCTCTGGCCTTTGTTCGTGGAGGTGGAGATGCCGCTGGTGCCGGTGCTGGCCCGCATGGAGATGGTGGGGGTGGCCCTGGACGCGGCGGTCCTGCGGGAGATGTCTCAGACGCTGGCCGGCGAGATCGCCAGGGTCGAGGAGGAGATCTGCGGGCAGGTGGGCCATCGCTTCAACATCGGCTCGCCCCAGCAGCTCGGCCAGGTGCTCTTCGAGCAACTGGGGCTGCCTAAGACGCGCAGGACCAAGCTGGGCTACTCCACTGACGCCCAGTCTCTGGAGGGTCTGCGGGGGCTCCATCCCATCGTCGACCAGGTTCACGAATACCGCGAGCTTACCAAGCTCAAGTCTACCTACGTCGATGCCCTGCCCGGCCTGATCAATCCCCGCACAGGTCGCCTCCACACCGACTTCAACCAGACGGCAACAGCCACCGGCCGTCTCTCCTCCAGCAACCCCAACCTCCAGAACATCCCCGTGCGCACGGAGCTGGGCGGCCAGGTGCGGCGGGCCTTCGTGGCCGGCGGCATCGGGCCCGCCCCCCTGCTTCTCTCGGCTGACTACTCCCAGATCGAGCTGCGGATCATGGCCCACATCACCGAGGACCCCGGGCTGGTCGGCGCCTTCGAGCGGGACGAGGACATCCACGCCGCCACCGCCTCGCAGGTGTTCGGCGTGCCGCTGTCGGAGGTGACGCCGGAGATGCGACGGCGGGCCAAGGTGTTCAACTTCGGCGTGCTGTATGGGCTCACCGAGTTCGGGCTGTCTCAGCGGGAGGGCATCTCGCGAGAGGAGGCGGCGGAGTTCATCAAGACCTACTTCGCCAAGTACCCCGGCATCCGCAAGTACAGCGAGGAGACGGTGCAGCGAACGCGTCAGCGGGGCTACGCTGAAACGCTTCTGGGTCGCCGCCGCTACATCCCCGAGATCAACTCCCCCAACGTGAACGTTCGCCAGGCCGCCGAGCGGGCGGCGATAAACATGCCGGTGCAGGGCACCGCCGCCGATATCATCAAGATCGCCATGAACCGCATCGACGCCGAGATGCAGGCGCGCGATCTGACCAGTCGCATGATCCTCCAAGTGCACGACGAGCTGATCTTCGAGTGCCCGGCCAGGGAGGTCGACGCCGTGCGAGAGCTGGCGGTGGATATCATGCCTCTCCGCGAGAAGCGGATGAAGGTTCCGCTGAAGGTGGACATCAAGACCGGCGTGAACTGGGGGGACATGGAGCGGGTGGGCGTGTAGCTACACCTGAGGTGATAGTAATGTGGCTCATCAAAAGGCCGTGGGTCTATGTCTCGGTTGCTATTGGAGCCGCCATTCTGGTCGCTATCCTTGTGTTGGTCGTTAGGGAGGGCGCTGATAGCGAAGGCCAGCCCGATGCCACCCTCCATCTAGATGGCAAATGGGTCTACGTTGCGCCTGGAGAGGCCTTAGGCAAGCATTTTTCGTTCACCGAGCGCCGCTCGGGAGATTATCCTGCTGAAGAGTGGCAGGAGGCCACTACCCAAGAGGCCATGGACTCCGAGCTGTACTCCACCTATTTTGGCCTCGCTCCGGTGGCACGGGAAGAGGATGGGAATGTTGTGAGGGTGAGCCTAGTAGGTAGCCCTCCCCCCTGGCGGGCCTATTTCTACTCTTTGCCTTTTGAGATCCCCATGAGTCTCCGGGGCAGCTTTGCCCAGTCTGGCACTGTCCGTGGATACCCTGCCGTCGCCGTCTGGTATACCAGCGAGGCTTTTGGGGATGGCTTCGAGATCATTGTCCTAGAGCGCTTGCCCACCGATGACAAACCGGGCATCTACACGCGAGTTCCCGCAATCTATAGCGTTCTGGACACGTCTGTGGCAGAAGAAATCATCGATGGCCGCAACCCCCCTCAGTGAGCACGACAGCCGGGTCAGCCCTACGCGCAGCGGCTCGCACAAGGGCACGCGGGGCCACTCAACTTATTGAGACTGGGTAACAGAAGGTTGACCAACGACGTTCCCCGCGGGTTATACTTATTGCTAACCATCACGGCCTAAGGAGGAAATGGGATGATCAAATTGAGCGGCTACGTTGCCGAAGGCAACATGCCTGATATCACGAGCCTGGCCGATCTGCGCGAGTTGCTCAAGTGGTTGGACGAGACCTGGGACGAGGCCAAGCGGGACGCCGAGGCCTGGGGCCTCGAAGGCGGAGAGGCTCGGGTGGTCAAGCTAGCGATCACCGTCGAGGAGGAGGAGGATAAGCCTGCGTAGGCCTGAGCGCATGCTCTCTGCCGGGTAGGAAGCCTTCCTCTTCCGTTGGCTGAGGAGCGGGGTCATACACAGGTTGATCAACGATGTCCCCCGCGGGTTATACTTGTTGCTGACTGTCGCGAATTTGGACAGGTCTGGCTTGTTCAGGCTGGAGCGTAGGGGAAGCAGGCATGGGCAATCGGAAGGCACAACGGACATCGTCTTCCGTGCCAGCCTTGCTGGGCAGCATGAGGGATGATGCCGCAGGCAGGCTGCTGAGGTCGCGGACTCGCCTGCTGTCCCTCCTCTTTCTATCTGCCTTAGCGGTGTGGTTCATCGTGTCAGGCGTCGGCAGTCAGCCGGCGTCGGCCGCTGTCACCAATCGGGGCTTTGAGACAGGTGATCTGACCGGTTGGACCCAAGGGACGGTCACTGAAAGTATAACGGTGATGGGGAGTGATACCATCAACGCTACCGACGGTGCGGTAGTGATGCCTCTGGAGGGCGACTTCATGGCTCGTCTGGGCAACTCGCAGCCCTTGGCGGGCGATGACCAGCCCATGGGGCCCAACGAGCTGTACCAGGACTTCACCATCAGCGAGAACGTCCTTCGCTTCGCCTACAACATCTGGACCTACGACTACGCGGGGAACGATCAGTTTCGCTGGGAGGTTCGTCTGACTGACTCTGATACCGTCATTGGTTACTTCCAGACGCAGGCCTGGGGCACAGACTTTGATATGTCTCGCAAGGCCTCTGGTTGGCAGGTGGTGGAGGTAGACACCTCGAACTATCAGGGAAGACCGGCTCGCCTCTCCTTCAGTGCGCGGGGGACGGAGGACAACTACTTCGCCTTCTGGGTCTACATAGACTCGGCGGAGCAAGCGTTGGCTCCGGGAATGGTTGACCTGTCGAACATCAAGGTCAACGGCTTTTCGCCAAGCCAGAACCCGCAGAAGCAGACGATCCTTCTCACGCGACCGCCCGGAACGGGCACGGTCACAATCACGGTGCCCATCACTTGCCCTTCCACCTGCTGTGGCAGTTCCATCCCCAACAGTGTCGACCTAATTGTCTTCGGCCCAGACGACTACCTGCAGTTTTACGCGATGAGCAAGGGTAGCGGCAACATCTGGGAGGTCATCTTCCCCGTGCCTCCTGGCAGCGCTGGCGATACGTTTACGCTGACGCTACGGATTGACTGCTGCGGCACCATTATCACTGTCACCGTCGGCAGCATCACTCTTATCGATCCCAGCGGCTTCGTCACCGACGCTGTCACTGAGGAACCGATTCCCGAGGCGACGGTGACGCTGCAAAGGTTAGACGGTAGTATCTGGGCGGACGTCAACCCCTATGAGACCGTCGGCGATCCACCCTCGCCCACCATGAGTCCTCAGGTCAACCCACAGCTCACCGATGAGGAGGGGCATTACGGTTGGGATGTGGTAGCGGGTACCCACCGCGTGGTGGTGGAGAAGGAAGGCTACGTAACTCAGAACAGCCGGTCCGTAGTAATCCCGCCGCCTGTAACAGACCTGGACATTGAGCTGGTGCCGGAGGCGGCCACGCCTACGCCCACGGTAACACCTCCGACGGGGGAAACGCGGACGCTGCAGTGGGATCCGGGCTGGCACAATGCCGTATGGACGGGCGCCGACAGCACATCGCCGCAAGAGGCCTTCTCCTGCGCCGACGGCAGTTACGCGGCGGCCTACCGCTCAGCCGCTGGCGGCTGGGAGAGCTACTTCCCGGGCCGGGCCGACATATCCAAGATGACGGACCTCGACCAGTACGACTCCTTCCTCATCCTTGCCACGGGGTCCGTAACCTGCGAGATGCCGGTCGCAGCGGCGCCGGGGACGAGCCGGACGTTGCAGTGGGCCGCGGGCTGGCAGAACGCGGGTTGGACAGGCGCCGACGGCACAACGCCGCAGAATGCCTTCGCTTGCGCCGACGGCAGCTACGCGGCGGCCTACCGGTTAACGGCCAGCGGCTGGGAAGGGTACTTCCCGGGTCGAGCGGAAATATCGAGCCTGACGGCATTGGATCAGTACGACGCCTTCCTCATCCTGATCACGGTGCCGGTAACCTGCGACATGCCGATTGTTGAGTGAGGCCTGACCTCAACAGCACTGTGTCCGGAGGGATCGAGGGCTGTCACGCGCCCGACTGTATTTGCCTCGGCGCGAATGACATAGTGATAGGCGGTGTAGCTCGTGCGGGGGCAGTTGGAATCGACGCGGGTGCTCAGGACGTCGCCTGGCGCGTGGCAAGCATCCTGAGGCTTGCGAACTTATTTGGAGGATGCGGAGGTGCCCGAGTTGCCTGAGGTGGAAACGATACGCCGCGATCTGCTGTCGCGAGCGGTGGGTCGAACGTTCAGCCACATCCGCGTATTAGCGGGGGCGGAGCGTATCGTTCAGCGGCCGTCGCCGGCCCAGTTCTGCCGCGCTTTGCCCGGGCGGCGCATCGAGGATGTCTCGCGCCGGGGCAAGTATCTCCTGCTCCATCTCTCTGACGGACGCTGTCTCATCATTCACCTGCGCATGACGGGCGCCATCCTCCATCGGGATAAGGACGCACCAGAGGATCCTTATCTCCAGATTTGCTTTTCGATGGATGATAACAGCGAGCTGCGGTACACTGACCTGCGCAAGTTGGGTAATATGTGGCTGGTGGAAGAACCGGAGTCGATCGTGGACAAGCTAGGGCCAGATGCGCTGGAAGACCTGACCTGGCAGAGCCTGCGCGCGCTGACGGACGGCAGATCGGCTCCCATCAAGGCGGTACTGATGGACCAGCAGGCGCTGGCCGGGCTGGGCAACATCTACTCGGAGGAGGCGCTGTTCAGGGTGGGCATCGACCCTCGCCGTCCAGCCAAGAGCCTAGCAGGCGATGACCTGAGGCGGCTGGGCAAGGCTATCAGCGAGGTGCTGCTGGAGGCGATGGGTCATCGCGGCAGCAGCTTCCGCAACTACGTAGACGTCGAGGGCCGAGAGGGCCAGCACCAGTGGCATGTGAGGGTCTATCGTCGTGCCGGCGAGCCGTGCTACAACTGTGGCACGTCCATAGAGCGTATCAAACTGAGCGGGCGAAGCACCCACTTCTGCCCGCGCTGCCAACGGTGAATCAAGCGTCGTAGGCCGCTGAAAGGAGGAACAGGATGACAGAAGCGGTTGTTGTTGACGGCATCCGCACACCCTTCGCAAGGGCGGGCGCCAGAGGTGTCTTCCGGGACATCACCCACGTGGACTTGGTGGTGCCCTTGATGAAAGCCATCGTCGAGCGGAACAAGCTCGACCCCAAGCTGATAGACGAGTTCAACATGGGCTCGGTGTTTCAAGCGAGCACCCTGACCCGCTCTCGCATGTATTTGTTCGAGTCGGGTTTCCCCGATAGCATCTCCGGCACCGATATGAACAAGCAGTGTGGCTCTGCCCTACAGGCGATAATCATGGGGGCCCACTCTATCATGTGCGGCATGTCGGACATTGTCTTGGCGGGTGGTGTGGAGACTATGGATCGCCTAGGGCCGATACCGCCGGGCGGCGATGCTCTCACTGTAGACAATCCCGAGGTCATGATGGAGTTCATGAAGCGGGAAAACTGGCAGATGTACCCGGACAAGCAGGCCAAGCTGTTGCCGCAGTGGTTCACCGTGAAAGAGCCCTGGATCATGAATATGGGCCGGACGGCAGAGAAGCTGACCGAGGTCTACAAGATCTCCCGCGAGGACGCTGACAAGTTCGCCCAGGCAAGCCAGGAGAGGGCGGTGGCTGCCCAGGACGCGGGCAGGTTTGACCGGGAGATCGTCCCCATCACCATCGAGTACCTCGACGGCCACACCGTGACCATCGACAAGGACCAGAACCCTCGCCCCGGCAGCAGCCTGGAGAAGCTGTCCACTCTGAAGGCGGCCTACACGGCTGATGGCCTGGTGACGGCGGGCAACTCCTGCCCTCGCACCGATGGCGCCACCATGGTGCTGCTGATGTCCAAGGAGAAGGCCAAGGAGCTGGGCTACAAGCCGCTGCTTACCTACCGGGCTGCCGCCACCGTTGGCGTCGACCCCGAGGTCATGGGCATCGGCCCACTGCCCTCCACCCAAAAGCTGCTCCAGCGCACCGGCATGTCGCTTGACCAATTCGAGCTCATCGAGCTGAATGAGGCGTTCGCCTGTCAGATCGCGGCGGTGATGCGCGGGCTGGGCACGAGCGAGTGGGATGAGCGGTTGAATGTCAACGGCGGCGCCGTCGCTCTGGGCCACCCGCTGGGAGCCACCGGCGGCCGCCTGGTGGCGACCATGGCCTATGAGATGGAGCGGCGCAATGCCCGCTGGGGCCTGACCACGTTGTGCATGGGCAGCGGCATGGGCGCGTCCGTGGCCTGGGAGCGCGAGGGCTAGTCGGTAAGGACTAGTGCCGCCTGACGCTATCACGTCCATCCCCGGCCTGCGAGTTGGCCACTGGACCGATAGGCGGGCGGCCACCGGCTGTACCGTCGTTATCTGCGAGGGGGGCGCCGTCGCTGCCGTCGACGTACGGGGCGGCGCCCCCGGCACCCGCGAGACCGATCTTCTACGGCCCGGTAACCTGGTGGAGCGCATACACGCTGTTCTTCTCAGCGGCGGCAGCGCCTTCGGTCTGGACGCCGCTGCGGGGGTGATGCGCTACCTGGAGGAGCAGGGCGTTGGTTTCCCCACGCCCGGCGGGCTGGTGCCCATCGTGGTGGGGGCTGTTCTCTATGACCTATCCATCGGCCGCTCGGACGTGCGCCCCGATGCCGCCGCTGGCTACGCCGCCTCCCAGGCGGCCAAGGGTGGTCGGGTTTCCCAGGGGAGCGTGGGCGCGGGCAGTGGCGCCACCGTCGGCAAGGCCCTGGGCATGGAGCGAGCGGTCAAGGGCGGCATCGGCAGCGCCTGCGAACGGACGGTGGGCGAGATCGCCGTCGGGGCGCTGGTGGCGGTGAATTGCATCGGCGAAATCGTCGACCCCGATAGCGGCCGCATCGTGGCCGGCCCACGGGATGAAGAGGGCGGCTTCCTGAGCACTCTGGACATCCTGCAGGGACGGCCTGCTGCGGCCCTGTCTGGTGGCTTCACCAACAGCACCATCGGCGTGGTGGCCACCAACGCTCGCCTGAGCAGGGAGCAAGCCTATCGCTTGGCGGTGATGGCCCACGACGGCCTATCGCGGACCGTTCGCCCCGCTCACACGCCTGTGGACGGCGATGTCTTCTTCTCCCTGGCCACAGGGACGACAGAAGCTCCTGTCGATCTCATTACACTGGGCGCGCTGGCCGCGCGGGCGGCGGAGCGAGCCATCGTGCGGGCGGTGACGGAGGCGCGGGGACTGGCGGGCGTGCCTTCTCTGACAGAGCGGCGGCGCTAGCAGGAGACGCCTCCCGCGGCCGGCAGTGGGTTAGAGAGGGGTTCGGCGAGGCCATATCACGGTGGTGACCCCCAGGATGATCAGCGCGCAGCCGGCGATGCTGTTGATGCCGATCGACTCGTCCAAGACGGCCCAGCCGAGGATCAGCCCCGTGATGGGGACGATATAGGTTACCAGCGAGGTTCTGACGCTGCCTACGGTGCTCAGAAGCCACAGGAAGCCGATGTAGGCCAGGCCGGTGCCTAGCACCCCCAGAGTGATGAGAGACAGCCAGGCCTCCAGGCTGAGGTTGTAGTTGGGGATGCCGTCTACGGCGAACAGGACTGGTGCCAGGATGAGGGCTCCAGCTACCAGTTGAAGCCTGGTCAGATTGAGCGGATCCTCGGACTGGAGGATCGTCCGGGCATAGACAGCGCCGGCGCCATAGCAGGCCGCGGCGCCCACCACCGCCATCTGCCCCAGAACGCTGGAATCGGTGACATCCGTGATGTCGCCGCCGGTCAGGATGGCCACCCCCAGAAGGCCCAGGAGAAGGCCGGAGAGCCGGAGCCAGGTCAACCGCTCGTCCACCAGGATGAGGCTGGCAAACAGGGACGTGAACAGTGGCATCGTGGAGTTGAGGACGGACGCGGTGCCGCTTTCGATGTGGATCTCGCCCCAGGATATGAGAAGGAAAGGGACGATGTTGCTCAGCACGGCTAGGACCGCCACCTTTGCTAATAGGCGGGGGGACGGCCTGCCTGAGCGACGACGGTTGAAGGCCATGACGGCGACGACGGTCAGGGCGCCAAAGGTGATTCGCCCCTGCACGAGGGCGAGCGGGGAGGTCTCCTCCACCACCACTTTGATGAATAGAAAGGAGGCTCCCCAGACGGAGCCCAGAAGCAAAAGCAACCCGAGAGAGCGAGCGGTCATTCTAACTTGTAACCGTTAGCGCCAAGCAAAAAGTACAGGAATACTCGACCGGAAGCGAGAGGCGTTGAGCGCTGTCGCAGCGGCTCGAAGGTTGTGGTTCTATTGAATCGGGTTTCAAATACTGCGTCAAGGGCTATTGCCATAAGGCCGCTGACCGTGTATAGTGAAGCTGCCATCGACCCATAGGCGGTGAGCTAAGGCGCGATAAGCGTCGTCTATATCGAGAAGCGAGAGCTCGCTTGGATCGGGCAACCGACCGAGACGGCACATAGAGCTGGATAGTGGCTACCTGTGAGGCCCTCTCGGTCGCGCGCCGAGAGGGTTTTTCTTGTGCCGGGCGAGCCAGCAAAGGGGGGACCGACATGAGAGCTATGCTCAAGAGCAAGATTCATCGGGCCCACGTCACAGGGGCCGATCTCGACTACGAGGGTAGCATTACCCTGGATCCGATTCTCATAGAGGCGGCAGACCTTTTGCCCTTTGAGCTGGTGCATGTGCTCGACATAACCAATGGCGCTCGCCTGGAGACGTATGTGATCGAAGGTGAGCGGGGTAAGGGCGAAGTGGTGATCAACGGCGCCGCTGCTCATCTTGTCCACAAGGGTGATCTGGTCATCGTCCTGGCCTACGCGTCGGTCAGCGAGGAGGAAGCGCCGCACCATCTGCCCAAGCTGATCTACGTCGATGAGGAGAACAAGATCGCGAGCGTGGGCGGCGCTGCTGTTCTGCCTCAGGAAGCGGTGGTGTAGGGAGGCGACATGAGACGCGTATCCATCCACGACCTCAAGGGGATGAAGAAGCGCGGCGAGAGGATCGCCATGCTCACGGCTTACGACTACCCCACTGCCAGGCTCGTGGATGAGGCGGGCGTGCCTATCATACTGGTGGGCGATAGCCTGGGCATGGTTGTCCTGGGCTACGACTCCACACTGCCGGTGACGATAGACGATATGATCCATCACACCAAGGCGGTGGTGCGCGGCAGCCAGCATGCCCACGTGGTCGCTGACATGCCATTCATGAGCTATCAGGCGGGGCCCGAAGATGCCCTGCGCAACGCCGGCCGCCTGATGCAGGAGGCGGGCGCTCAGTCCGTCAAGCTGGAGGGCGGCAAGACGGTCGCCGAAACCGTGCGCCGTCTAGTGGAGGCGGGCATTCCGGTCATGGGCCACATCGGCCTGACGCCTCAGTCTCTGCACCAGTTGGGCGGATACAAGGTGCAGGGCAAGACGCCGGCGGCCGCCGTCAAGCTCATCAACGACGCGAGGGCTCTGGACGAGGCGGGCGCCTATGCCATCGTCCTGGAGACGATTCCCGCCGCCCTGGCCAAACTGATCACTGAGCGCGTAAGCGTGCCCACCATTGGCATCGGCGCCGGGCCTCACTGCGATGGCCAGGTGCAGGTGCTCCACGATATGCTCGGCCTGTACCCCGATTTCGTCCCGAAGCACGCCAAGCAGTACGCTCACCTGGCGGAGGATGTCAGCCGAGCCGTTCGGGAGTATGTGACCGAGGTGGCAGAGGGCCGATTCCCCACTGAGAAGGAAAGCTTCACTATGGACGAGGCTGCTCTCTCCGATTTGACCCACTTGGTCTAGACGAGAGCAGCCTCGTCCAACGATTGCCGTATCCCTGCTTGCCGGCCAGCAGGGATGCGGCTAACATCCGCTCAGCATGCAAGTCGTGACCACAGTGGCGGAGATGCGCCGTTTGCGCGCCCGGATGACGGGCAGCGTCGGCCTCGTCCCCACGATGGGCTATCTCCACGAAGGCCACCTCTCGCTGGTGCGCCACGCCCGCGCCGACAGCGAGCACGTGGTGGCCACCATCTTCGTCAATCCCACCCAGTTCGGTCCGCAGGAGGACTACCAGCGCTACCCTCGCGACCCCGAGCGCGACCTGCGCCTGCTGGAGCAGGAGGGGACGGACGTTGTGTTCATGCCCGGCGTCGAGGAGATGTACCCCCCTGGCTTCGACGCCTGGGTGGAGGTGGGCGAATCGCTCACCGGCTGCCTGGAGGGGGCCTTTCGGCCCGGCCACTTCCGAGGGGTGACCACGGTGGTGGCCAAGCTGTTCGAGATCGTGCAGGCGCAGCGGGCCTACTTCGGCCAGAAGGACGGCCAGCAGTTGGCCGTCATCCGCAAGATGGTGGCCGACCTCAACATGGCCGTGGAGGTCGTGGGTCTGCCCACCGTGCGGGAGCCCGACGGCCTGGCCATGAGCAGCCGCAACAGCTACCTGTCGTCCGAGGAGCGACGAGCGGCCACCGTCCTCTGGCGCTCCCTCTGCCGCGCGCGCGAGCTCTTCGACGGCGGCGAGCGGCGGGCGGAGGTCATCCGCGGGGGGATGCAGAACGTTCTCGCCTCCGAGCCGCTGGCGGAGGTGGAGTACGTGAGCGTGGCCGACGCCGAGACGCTGGCCGAACTGGAGACGATCGACAGGGCGGCGATGGTGTCGCTGGCGGTCCGCCTAAGGCGGACGCGGCTAATCGATAACGTGACGGTGGGCTGAATCTTCGTCTGACCCGCTGCTCGCGGTGGGCCGTGGCGTCCTATTCGATGCCGTACGGCGGTGGGTACTTGATCACTCCGGCAACCCCGTCCAACGCTCCGGGGGCGAGTTCGAGCACCAGGAAGGCCTCGTCTGGGACCTCGAATCGTGCCTCCAGCCCTTTCGCTCGGGCGGAGGAGAAGCCAAAGCGAGGGTAGTAGTCTGGGTGGCCGACGACCACCACGACCTTGTGCCCCAGGCTTCGGCATCGCTTCAGCCCCTCGCGCACAAGCTGGGACCCGACGCCCTGGTTCTGGCATTCCGGTCGCACGGACAGCGGCGCGAGGCTCAGTGCCGGAACCGCACCCTTCTCCGTCTCGATGGCCATGGGGCTGAACAGAATGTGCCCGACCACCTGTCCATCTCGAACAGCTACCAGAGACAGCTCCGGGATGAAGTCGGGCAGGCCACGGAGGTCTTCGACCAGTTGTGCTTCCCTTTCCTGGCCGAAGGCGAGCAGGGTCACCTCGCGGATGGCGGCGTGGTCTTCGGCGGTCTCCGGGCGAACTGTGATCATAGTGGGAGCGTGACCTGCCTTTCCTAGGGTGGCGTCATCCTATATCAGTGAGGGCAGGGCCGTCAACAGCACGCGACACGTCCTCCCACCCCCTCCTTTGACCGCCTTCCCGCCTCTTTGCTAGAATAGGGCGACAACAAGTCACACCAGGGAGGCCCGTTATGGGAGGCCACTCGCACTGGTCCCAGGTTAAGCGACAGAAGGGCGCCAGCGACGCCAAGCGCGGCCAGGTCTTCACCAAGCTCGGCCGCGAGATCATGATCGCGGCTCGTGAGGGCGGCGGCGACCCCGAGATGAACCCCCGCCTGCGTCTGGCTCTGCTCAAGGGGCGCGAGAACAATATGCCCGCCGACACCGTCGACCGGGCGATCAAGCGGGGCACCGGCCAGCTCGAAGGCGCCCAGCTCGTCGCGGCCACCTTCGAGGGCTATGGCCCGGGCGGCGTCGCCATCCTGGTGGACGTCCTCGCCGACAACCGCAATCGCGCCGTATCCAGCCTGCGCACCGCCTTCTCTCGCGGCGGCGGCAGCCTGGGGGAGAGCGGCTGCGTGGCCTGGCAGTTCGAGAGCAAGGGCCTGATCCTGATCGAAGCTACCGACAGCGACCCCGAAGAGATCGCCCTGCTGGCCATCGACGCCGGCGCCGAGGACGTCGAGGTCGAGGACAAGCGGGTCGAGGTGCACACCGCCCCCGAGAACCTGGAGAAGGTACGAAAGAGTCTGGAGGAGATGGGGGTGCCCGTGGCCTCGGCTGACCTGTCCATGCTCCCTAAGAGCACGATCAGCCTCGATGACAAGCAGGCGCTGCAGGTGCTGAAGCTGCTGGACAACCTCGAAGAGCTGGACGACGTTCAGCGGGTGTACTCCAACGGCGACTTCCCCGACGAGGTGCTGATGGAGTACGCCAGCCGCTGATGAACGGCATTTTTCATCGCCGCTGTGGTCACCCTTCTCCCTAGGCCGCTGCCCTCTGGGCTGTTGATCCTGGGCATCGACCCGGGCCTCTCCACCACCGGCTACGGCCTCGTCCTGCTGAGCGGGGATCGACCCCGACCTGTCGGGGTGGCCTACGGTGCGCTGAACATCCGGAAGCGGCGGCCCCTGCCCGAGCGCCTGCGCCAGATCCACGAGGGCATCGCCGCGGTGATCGCCGACTGGCGGCCGGTCGAGGTGGCGGTCGAGGACTTCCTCGTCGGCAACGTGCGGGCGGCGGTGGCCATCGGCGAGGCGCGGGCGGTGGTCCTGCTGGCGGCGGCCCAGGCTGAGCTGCCAGTGTCCCAGTACCAGCCGGCCCAGGTCAAGCAGTTCGTCACCAGCTACGGCGGCAGCCAGAAGGTGCAGGTGCAGGAGATGGTGCGACTTCTCCTCAGCCTGGACGAGACCCCGGAGCCGGCGGACGCCGCCGACGCGCTGGCCGTCGCGCTCTGCCACTGCGCACAACGGCGGCAGAACCTGCTGGAGCATTCATCTGGGTAGAGGGAGGGCGAGATGATCTCGCACCTGCACGGCATACTGCGTAAGAAGAACGACGAGGAGATGAGCCTCGAAGTCGAGGTGAACGGCGTCTGGTACGAGGTCTTCATGCCGATGTTCGTCTGGCGGGCGTTCGAGGATGCCGAGCTGGATGAGGAGATCGAGCTGGACACCTTCTACTACGCAGCCGAGCGGCAGCCCATCCCCAAGCTCATCGGGTTCAAGCGGCCGGTGGAGCGGGAGTTCTTCGCCAGGTTCATCGAGGTGCCCGACGTGGGCGCGACCAGAGCGTTGAAGGCTCTCGTGTTCTCCGTATCGACGATAGCGTGCTGGATCGAGGAGGGCGACGTGGCCTCGCTGCGGCGGCTGCCGGGCATCGGCGCCAGGACCGCCGAGACGATCGTGGCCCGGCTGCGGGGCAAGGTCACGCCCTTCGCCCTGCTGCGCGACGAGGGGTTCGCGGAGATGCCTGAGGCGGCGGCAGCGCTGACGTCGGAGCAGGTCAGGCGAGACGCCGTGGCGGGCATGGTGGGGCTTGGCTTCAGCCAGCGGGAGGCGAGCACCCTGGTGGAGGAGATCACGCGGGAGCAGGCGCTGGCGTCGGTGGAGGAAGTGATACGGGCGGTCTTCGAGCGAATGCAGAAGGGGTGAGGGGCCGTGGTAATGCTGGCCTACGCTCACCTCACGTCTCTTATGAACCCCGACAGCTCATTGGCAATGAGTTGGAGCACTAGTATTCCGGGGGCAGCTAAAAGGGTAGCGAGAACCCAGTTCTTGATAGCCGGGAAAAGGCGGAAGGGACGCCACTGACTCACGCTGGGGTCGCTTGAGCCGCGCTGGTCAGCTAACCACACCCAGGCAACGAGGGACACGCTACATACAGCTATGGCCGTTAGGGCCGACCAGAACGCGCTCAGCTCGGACAGGGTTGCAAGTGGTATGGCGATACCCAAGCCCAACGCTGCGATCAAAGCGACGGGAGCAATCACCCACTTTGCGGCGAACCATCTTATTTGCTGTTGTTCCTCTTTTTCTCGCACCCAGGCTTCAACTGTCTTCAGACGCTTCTCGGCAGATGTTCGAGACGCGCGTTCCTCTTTCAGCTCACGTTGCGACTCTCGCACGGCTGCTTCCTGTGCTGCCTCTCGTTGCTGAAGCGCCGCAACGGCGGCGGTGCCCTCACGGGCCTTCCGCTCGAGCTCCTGAGCTTTCGCTTGCGCAGCCTTCAGCTCGGCCCGAACCCTCTGGTTGTCTTCGATCAATGCCTCCCTCACCAGTTCGGTCCCTCTTTCTACGTCGGGTTCGGCCTGTAGTCTTTGCCGAAGTGCGCTATTCATGAGCGTCGACGCTACTGTTTCTTGAGGGAGGTCATCGACGTTTTCGAACCTGGCCAGGGTGGTGAGGATGCGGATTGTTAGCTGTTCCGCACTGGGGTCGAATTCTTGCAACAGGAAGGGCAAACGTAGGTTGCCAAGGACAGCTTCCTCGAAGTCCTGCGTCCTTGGGACCCAGAACTGAAGCATTTGGATGAAGTTGGCGGGATGCACGCAGATGGGGATGTTGTTCACTTGGGTTCGCCTCTTGTGTCTGTCAAAGCCGACAAATCCAAAATCGACAGTCACAATCCAGCAGTTTGTTTCCACAGGCGAGTCTATGCTCACCGGGCGTTGGTCTCGAACGAAGTGCCAAAGGACGATGTCGTGTTCCAGTTGTTTGTATCCCTTTGGCCTATCGCGAAATCGCTTCTCAAATTCAAGTTGCTCATTGAGATCATCAACCACTTCCTGGCTGGTCCTGTAGTGATCTACTTTCTGATCAGAGAGCTCCACGCCTTTCGCCCTAGCGATCCCGACCAAGTCCTTTATGTAGGGCCCGAAATAGTCCTCGGCTGTGAGTGGTTGTCCTGCCTTGTTGCATTTTTCCAGAAATTTTCGCGTCAGGCCGGTCAGCTCACGCGTTAGAGCTGGGCCCGTCAGATTGGCAGTGAACCGCACGCCACCGAGGTCGTGCTCGCATGACTGCAGGACCCACCTGGCCTCATCTATGGTGATTGGAGATACGTACAGCTTCACTCCAACCTTGCCCGCGAGCCGGCCTACAACATGCATGAGCGACTGCGCAGCCTCATTTCGGGGGTCCTCGTCAAGTCCAAGGATGCAGAAGAGAAAGTTCGTATCTACGAACACGCTGAACGAAGGTGTCGTGTCCAGCGTGGCGGTCAACGCGCGCACGGTCTCCTCGCTCAGATTGCCGGCTTCCAGCAAGAAGTACGCGCACAATTGCCGCAAGATATACGACCGAACGTCGGGGTCCTTCGGGTCTATGAACGCGATCACCGCGGTCAGGAGCGCCGGATGAAGTGAAGCTGGGTGGCGCTCAAGAAATTGCTGGAATCTTGGGATTGCAGCCAAGTCGATCGTCGTTCCGGATATGAGTTCGTAGCTTCTCGCCCCCATGTCATGAACCAAGGGAACCAGGAACTGGTCGTTGAACGAGTGCCAGGTGCTCTCCGCGTCTACAGAGGGGCAGCACTCTGCCATGATTTCAATGAATCTCTGGTGCGCCTGTTCCTGTATTCTCTCCGCTTCTTGAAGACCCGCCGCAAACGCTTTCAGGCTCTGCTCCGAGATCTTGAATCGTTCGCCCTGCAACTGCAGCAATGTCTCAGACGCGAGTAGGGCACCAAGCTGGTTTCCTAGCCTCTCCGCGTCAAGAGCGACGGAGAAGTCTTCCCGAAGCCTCTCTAGGATTCCCTCCGCTGTGAGGTTTTCCTCCGCTAGCCACACCGTTGCTAGAATGAACTGCTGAACGGCCTTATCCCACCAGCCAGCCTTGTTCAGCTCAACATGGTGCACAAGCGACGTTAGCTCCGGCGGAAGTTGTCGCGCCTCTACCATAGCTGCCTCCTTGCGCATCCGATTTCACCACTAGCGGCGAGATCATGTCAAGTCATCAAGTCGGTGACTCGTGCTTTTTCGGTCGTTTCGGCCAAGCAACGAAACTCCAGATGGCGCGCCCCGCCTCCGACGGGCTACAATAGACCCTAGCTATGCCTGAATTTCGTCTCGTCTCTGACTTTGCGCCCACGGGCGATCAGCCCCAGGCCATCGAGAAGCTGGTGGAGGGCCTGGAGAAGGGCTATCGCGCCCAGACGCTGCTGGGGGTGACCGGCAGCGGCAAGACGTTCACCATGGCCAGCGCTATCGCCCGCTGCAATCGGCCCGCGCTGGTCCTTTCGCCCAACAAGACGCTGGCCGCCCAGCTCTACAGCGAGTTCCGCGAGTTCTTCCCCGAGAATGCCGTCGAGTACTTCGTCAGCTACTACGACTACTATCAGCCCGAGGCCTACATCCCTCGCACCGATACCTACATCGCCAAGGACGCCGACATCAACGAGGAGATCGACAAGCTGCGCCACGCCGCCACGCGCGCGCTGTTCGAGCGGCGGGACGTGGTCATCGTGGCCTCGGTGTCCTGCATTTACGGTTTAGGTGAGCCCTCCGAGTACTACAACTTCGTCCTCAGCTTCAAGAAGGGCGAGGCCAGCAATCGCCAGCGCAGCCTTCGCAAGCTGGTCGACATGCAGTACGAGCGGAACGACACGAGCCTCCTGCGCGGCCGCTTCCGCCTGCGCGGCGATAGCCTCACCATCATGCCCTCGTACGAGGAGCTGGCGGTGCGGGTCGACTTCTTGGGCGACGAGGTGGAGCGCATCTGCGAGCTCGATCCGCTCACGGGCGAGGTGTTGGGCGAGATGGAGCGCATCGACGTCTATCCCGCCAAGCACTTCGTGACCTCGCAGGACAAGCTGGAGGCGGCCATCGAGGACGTCCAGGCGGAGCTGGAGGAGCGAGTCGAGTGGTTCAAGGCGCAGGGCAAGCTGCTGGAGGCTCAGCGCCTGTGGGAGCGCACGCGCTACGACATGGAGTGCCTGCGGGAGCAGGGCTACTGCGCCGGCA
>Ga0315553_10000846_pt1 | contig 26439 bp, 26 predicted proteins | sample SalMarSW160140MG_FD_203099 | JGI IMG/M metagenome (GOLD analysis project Ga0315553, IMG submission 203099) | Salt marsh sediment microbial communities from the Plum Island Ecosystem LTER, Massachusetts, United States - Salt Marsh Sediment SW1601-40 ... | reverse complement strand
CTGTACCGCAAACCGCCACTGGTAGGTGGGGATGAGTGTCCCAAGGTGTTCGAGAGAACCCTCGTTAAGGAACTCGGCAATCTAACCCCGTAACTTCGGGAGAAGGGGGCCCCGACTTTGTCGGGGGGCACAAAATTGGCCCAGGCGACTGTTTAACAAAAACACAGGTCTCTGCTAAAGCGAAAAAGCTGAAATATAGAGGCTGATACCTGCCCGGTGCCAGAAGGTTAAGGAGAGAGGTTAGGATGGTAACATTCAAAGCTTTGAACCGAAGCCCTGGTGAACGGCGGCCGTAACTATAACGGTCCTAAGGTAGCGAAATCCCTTGTCGGGTAAGTTCCGACCTGCACGAATGGTGTAACGATCTGGGCGCTGTCTCAACGAGGGACTCGGTGAAATTGCAATGGGGGTGAAGATGCCCTCTACCCGCGACAGGACAAAAAGACCCTAGCAGCTTTACTATAGCTTGGCACTGAGCTTAGGCTAAGCATGTGTAGGATAGGTGGGAGGCTAAGAAGCCGAGGCGTCAGCCTCGGTGGAGCCAACGGTGAAATACCACTCTTGTTTGGTTTTGGTTCTAACTCACCTTATGGTGAGGACAATGTCTGGTGGGTAGTTTGACTGGGGCGGTTGCCTCCTAAAAGGTAACGGAGGCGTTCAAGGGTTCCCTCAGCACGAATGGAAACCGTGTGTAGAGTGCATTGGCATAAGGGAGCTTGACTGTGAGACATACAAGTCGAGCAGGGACGAAAGTCGGGCAAAGTGATCCTACGGTACTGTGTGGAAAGGCCGTAGCTTAACGGATAAAAGCTACGCTAGGGAAAACAGGCTTATCTTGCCCAAGAGTTCATATCGACGGCAAGGTTTGGCACCTCGATGTCGGCTCGTCGCATCCTGGGGCTGGAGAAGGTCCCAAGGGTTGGGCTGTTCGCCCATTAAAGCGGCACGCGAGCTGGGTTCAGACCGTCGTGAGACAGGTCGGTCTCTATCCGTCGTGGGCGCCGGAGATTTGAGGGGAGCTCTCCTTAGTACGAGAGGATTAGGAGGGACAGACCTCTGGTGTGCCAGTTGTTCCGCCAGGAGCAGTGCTGGGTAGCTATGTCTGGTTGGGATAAGTGCTGAAAGCATCTAAGCGCGAAGCCCACCCCAAGATGAGATCTCCCACTGGGTTAACCAGGTAAGGCCGCAAGTAGACTACTTGCTTGATAGGCGGCATGTGTAAGCAGAGTAATCTGTTTAGCTAAGCCGTACTAATGGCCGAGGCCTTGACCCACACCAGGCTGAGCACAAAACCTTATAAAGTGATAAAATGGTTGTTTGACGCGGGGTAGAGCAGTGGTAGCTCGTCGGGCTCATAACCCGGAGGTCGTTGGTTCAAATCCAACCCCCGCCACCAAGACAAATCTAAGGGGAGCATTACCGCTCCCCTTCAATTTTTGGGGCTAACAACCCAAATGTTAGATAAGGAAACACAGCGCTCTTTACAGATTAATAAATTTCCTCCCCGTACATCATATGATAGCCTTCTTGCTTAATCATCGGCATCACTTCCTTTAGAAAGTTCTGGAATTGCTGAGATGGGACATCTCTCTTGTAGAATTCATCCAGGTTGTCCACGTGCAGGATGCCGACATAGGTATAGGGGGACTCCCCCGTCACCGCCCCCTTTATCCTGACCAGCTCGAACTTACTAACCGAGGGCAGGCTCTCTAGGAAAGGGCCCTTGATATTTTTAACGTACTCCCGGTACTGCTCATCGGTCACACCATCGGCCAGGTTGTAAATAGAAATTTCCTTTCCCATCTTGGTCCTCCTTTGTTAAGACTCAATCCCGCGGGCCTTTGAGCCCGGTTTTTCAGGTCATAGTAGCTTGATTAAGAGGAAATATAGTTGGCTCGCCTATGTTTGTCAAGCAGGCAGGATGACTTTCAGGGTCCTCCTGCCTTTTTATTTGCGCCAGGTGGAGCTTGATGTCAAGATGTGGTTTTTGTCAACCCGCTAATCTTTCTCAATTGTTGAAGACATTCTGGTATGATATCATGTGAATATAGTGCACTCAGGTCTTGACCTCTCAAACCACGCGGAATCCATAGTTGTTGCGCATCATCATGCGTTGATCTGTGAAGGGATTGCCAAGATTCTTCAGGAAGCCGGCTTCGATGTTGTAGGGCAGGCGGACACCGGGCACAGCCTTTTCCAGCTGGCAGCGCAGCATAACCCGGACATCATGCTGGTGGACTGGAAGGTTCCAGAGGTTGCCTCGGATACTATCCGTGTACTTGCTGAAAAGTTTCCGCGCATGGCTGTCGTTATCCTCACACAGCCGCAATCGACAGAAGCCTTTCTGCCGATCCTGCAGGCGGGAGCCAGAGGCTGTCTGTCTGTGAACCTCCCATCTCAGGAGTTCGTGCAAGCATTGCGTATGCTCGCGAAGGGTGACATTGTCGTCTCCCAGGAGATGGCTGACGGGGTCAAGGTAGAATTGGCTGCTGACCAGGCCCTGAAGAGCAGGGATGACATAAGCGGTCGCGAACAAGAGGTGTTGCAATTAGTATGCGAGGGCGCGACTAACCGTGAAATCGCTGAAAGGCTCATCGTGTCGGAGCACACGGTAAAGGTCCACCTGCGAAATATCCTGAACAAGCTGAATCTCCGTAACCGTCAGCAAGTTGCTGCCTATGCAGTTCAAGAGGGCCTGGTGACAGACCTCAAATCCGAAGACGCCTCGGGGTCTGCTCTTTAAGTAGCCCCTCGCTCTATGACCGAAAGAATTATCACCTAATACTCCTTCTGGTAGTCTGAGTTTAGCCGAACAGGCGATGTCCTGGGTTTCCCTCCTGTATTAAACTTTTAATATATGATGCCTCTCTGCCTTGGATTTAGGCAGGTGAGGTAATTAAACTGCTAGTTAAAAGGAGGCAAATGTGATCGAAGTGAGTGACTTGGCAGCAAATGTATTAGTGCAGAGTTTGGAGGCAAGTGGTGTGGAATCGGATAAGGGGTTTCGACTAACAAAAAAAGAGGACAGGTTTGCGCTGGAAATTGACAGCCCTGCTGAGGATGATCGAGTGATCAAGCATGAAGGAGCCATTGCGCTGATGGTTAATCAAGACACTGAGGAAGAAGTTGGCGACGTACTCATCGACGTGGAGGAGAGGGTGGATGGGCCGCAGTTAATGATGCGCAGCAAGCCCCCTCAAGAATAGCCAACGTATGCGGCAAGGACAGCAGGCGAGCCAAGTTTGCAGTTTCCGAGTTGATAACAAAAGACCGAATTCTGAAGATTCTGAGGATGCCGAAAGCCTTGGTAGCTGTCAAAGAATTGGAGATGCTTCCCTCGGGGGAGGGCAATGGAAATAAAACCCGGAGCTCAGGTAATAGATAAGAATGGCAGGGTGTTGGGTTCTGTGACCCACTTGGCACGCGATGGCTGGAGTGGCGAGGTTAAGAAATTTATCGTTAATAGAAAGCCACCTGACAAGGACCTTTTCTTTACACCTGAAGATGTACTCGAGGCAACCGATGCCAGGATAAAGCTAAAAGTTGCCCTCGATGAATCCAGCGGAAATACATAATTTGCCAAACATGCCACGAACTGGAAAGTCCAGAAGCCTACCCTGTACTAGTTTAAGAAATGCAACCTTTTTGTAGTGGTAGGCTCTGGTCTCGTAGTCACCCCCGCCGCCGATATATCTAAGGTGGCTCTGGGAGTTGGGCTCGTCTGGCAACCATTCTTCTCACCTTAATCCCTCCCACTCGCCTGCTGGAGTCATACGGCGAGCAGGTCGAGGTAGAGGAGATTGCTTCGGCCTGATAAATCAGGCCTCGCAATGACAGGGGGGTGAGGGAGAGGAGCTTTTCAGAAACTTGTCGATTTGCCGTAGTGAGCTTTAATCGCTAAAATATCTCTTCAGACAAATGTATAGCAGTACGAAGGATTATTACTCTATTCTTGGTGTTTCTGAGAGGGCTAGTCACGAGGAAATAAGACGTGCTTTCAGAAAGCTTGCTATGAAATATCATCCCGACAAAAATTTAGGAAATGAGCAGTGGGCCGGGGAAAAATTTAAGGAAATCAACGAAGCCTATGCCGTGCTGGGCGACGAAGTGAAGCGGCGGGAATATGATAGAATGAGGCAGGCAGGCTTTGCTGGATATGGTGCTCAATATGCTGGCGGGCGCTATTACAGCCAGGAGCGGGTATTTGCGGAAGCCTTTAACAATCCCTATTTATTTCAAGAGCTGGCGAGGATGTTTCAGGAAGCTGGTTTGAGATTCGATGAAGGATTCGTGAACAATTTGTTCTTCGGTGGCAGAGGTTTTGTTTTCACCTTTCCAGGTCAAACATTAAGAAGAGATCAGTCTACAGCGACTTCGGAGTATAGACCACCTTTATTGTTGCGGCTTTTCGGCAAGGTCATCAGGTTTACTCTTAAGAGAATGCTTGGTGTGCCGGAACTCTCTTGGCGGAGCAAGGGAGAGGATTTGTACCATGAAATCCATCTCTCTCAGGAAGAAGCTGCCTCCGGTGTCGATAAGAAAATAAAATATAAGAGGGGCAGAGAAAAGAAAAAACTTATAGTCAAAGTCCCACCGGGAGTTACCCAGGGGACGAAAGTAAGGCTGAGGGGGATGGGATTGGAAGGGCAGACTCCCGGTGACCTCTTCATTACTGTTAAAATTAAGGGTTAGTGAACATGGGTGCTTTCGAAGATTTTGTTGACGTAGTAAAGCAGACAGAGACTATGCAGGCTCTCCTCCAGAATCTGGAAAAGGAGCCGGCGAAGCTCCTGGCTGCTATTTGTCGGGAGTATGAAACGACTAAAAAAGCAGTTCCCGACCATCACCTTAATGTGGTGGGATACTTCGGCGAGGCAATGTTACGAGCATTGGTATCGGCAAATTTAATTACCAGGGAACAGGAAGACAGGCTCTCCCTCTACGGCTACAAGCCGACTAAGGAGGGGCTTAAGTATTACAAGGCCATGCTTAAAGAGAAGAAAATCTAGTGTACAAGCTCATCGATACCCATGCCCATCTTGACGAACTGAAAAACCTCGATTTGATGCTTGAGGAAGCTAAAAAAGCAGGCGTTATTGCCATAGTAGCTGTGGGGTCGAACCACCAATCGAATATAAAAACATTGGAAATATCGCAAAAACATCGCCGTTTTGTCTATCCTGCTTTGGGCTTACATCCCTGGGAGCTAGGTAATCTTGGAACTTCTGAGATAGATGATAATTTGCGATTTATTGAGCAAAATCTTGCTTCGGCGGTTGCTGTTGGTGAAATAGGTCTGGACTATGACAAGAGGGTGTTGAAGGTTGCATCCAAGGAATTGCAGAAAGAGGTTCTTGGTCGGCTTCTGAATATAGCCAGGAAACATGCTAAGCCAGCGGTAATTCACAGTAGATATGCATGGAAGGATGCACTACACCTGATTCAGGATGCCGGCATAGATAAAGCCGTTTTTCACTGGTTTACTGGCTTTTCCAGTGTTCTTAGGGGTATAATTGACGGTGGCTATTTTGTTTCTGCCACGCCAGCTACGGAGTACCATGAAGAACATAGAAGGGCAGTCAAAGAAGCGCCTTTGCCGAGATTACTTCTGGAGACAGATTGCCCTGTCACTTATGGAAGAGAAGCACGGTATGAGTCCCAGCCTGCTGATGTTTTAAGAGGCCTGGAGGCTGTGTCTCAGCTTAAAGGAATTGCTAAAGCTACAATTGCTGAGCAGACAACGAGAAATGCCATTAACTTCTTTTCTTTAGATATAGTATTTTAAATAAGGAGGTCAGTTCAATGATACAACCAGTAGTAGGAGAAGATAGCTTTCAGAATGTTGTTTTGCAATCGAAGTCGCCGGTTGTGGTAGATTTCTGGGCCCAATGGTGCGGTCCTTGTCTGGCTGCCGCTCCTGTTCTGGAGGAACTGGCTAAGGACTACGATGGCAAGGTGAGCTTTGCGAAGGTGAATGTGGATGAGAATGGTCCTGTGGCTGCCCGATATGGCATAGCTGCCATTCCCACTATGCTCGTATTTAAAGGCGGTCAACCTGTTCAGCAAATTATCGGCTACAGGCCTAAGAAGGAACTCCAAAAGGTGTTAGATGAAGTTCTTGGGGAGTAAATTATACTCTAGCTCGTAGCAAAGAAATCGCGGATGAAATCAAATTCCTTGGGCAGAAGTGCTAGTAACAAGGGGAATCCTCCCATCAAGAATCTAGCTAAGCCCGATTGGCTAATAACTGCCTCCGCGCCCGGGTAATACTTACCCACAATAGCGAGAACGGCAGCACATAGTAGGCCTCCTATGAAGATGCCCAGGATGAAGCCTATAAGTCTATCAAGCCAACCGAGCAGGACGAGGTGAACCAGCTTGGCTACGAGCCAGCCGACCACACCAGCCACAATTAAGGTAGCTATTAAGATAATGGCGTAAGCAGCTATGTTGGCCCAGGTAGCACCGGAGGGAGAAAGTACTGCCGCAAGTCCGCCGTAATAGCGCCCGGCTAAAACTATGCCACCTATTAACCCGGCAATACCAAATACTGTCCTGATAATTCCTTGCCGCAAGCCCACGATACCCAGTAAAACTGCTACCACTATTATGACTATGTCCAACCAATTCATCACTTACCTCTCCAATCTCTTATTTTACCATAAGATAGCCACCTGTTTGCTCAATATTTTCCTTGATAAGCAGCTTAACTGTTTTCTATGCTAAGCTTCGTCACATTCAAGCCTGTAGTCGCAGTAAGAGCACATCCATGAAGGGCATTTGGGAAGCTGTAGTGGTGATGTCGCTTTTTCCAAAAGCTCAAGCCGGCGTAATGCTTCAGCTTTAACGGCATTCAAATTCCTGAAGTTTACATCGTAGACCATCAGCTTGGCATCCTCTTTGGGAACTCTAACATAGTAGAGCAGCAGCCTGCCTTTTGTGTTCTCTGTTAAGGCACAGTCAAATCCCAGCCGGAGGAAGTAATGAGGGAATGCTCTGGGCAAACGTTCCCTTTCCACCAGTGAAGAAAATTTTGGGTCGCGCAGGATAGTGGGCAAGTTTTGCCAGATTTGGACCAGGTCGGCTAGTGGTGCGTGCTTCACGGGAATCCTCTGCGCTTCGCCCGGGGCACCGTAGCGTAATGAATCGCGGAGGGCATCGAGAAAGCCAAGCTCGTCCATGGAACGAAGATACTCTCCCTTCTCTTCCCGAACTCCTTCACTCAACTTAAGGCGCTCAAAATATGCCTTGCGGGGGAAGACAATATCGTTGATGCCAAACACTGGGGATGGTTGAGACCCGGCCATTTTGCTGAGGAGTTGCTCGCAAGTTGTGCTATCGACGTGGATTTCCCCGGCTAAATCGGCTATCTCGTGTGATGCTGGCACCGATGTGGTTGCGCAGTCGCATACCTGGGAGTAATCGCACTGCTTGTTGAGCCAGGGGCAGACGGGGAGATTGCTGGGGTCGTTGGAAATGAGCGCTTGCACCAGGAGGTCGCGTCGCCGCCGCATTTCCTCTCGAATTGCTTCCAGGTCGGGGAAAGCAACGTGATAGACAATCAGAGGGGAAGTCGAGGGCGATTCCTCTCCATGGCGCTGATAGATGATAATTTCTCCCTCGTGGGCATTGACCATAGCGCAGTACATGCCCAATTGCTCGATATAAGTTGGCCTGTGTTTCAATAAGTCCTTCGTGTCTACAGGCGTGGAGGTGGTTTTAACCTCTACGGGAATCTTTTCGTAGATATCAATCTTGCCGACAATGCCTTCGGCTTCTACGAATTGCTCCAGGTATTCTTCGCTGGATACGGCTGAGCCGAAGGTCTTGTGAAAGCCGGTGCCGGCCCACATAAGCTGCTGTTTCTCCAGAGGCGGAACGATTTCAGGATACTTTCTCCTGAAGTAAGCCTGTTTGAGGTTAAGCAGGTCGGTTACGGAGATGCGATATGGAGGGCGGCGCGTCTTTAAGCTTTGCATTAAAGCATCCTTGACCGAGCGGTTCGCCTCAATATGGGAAACATAAGATGCGATGTCGAAGTCACTCATTTTGTTACCCTATATTAGTTTAGTCCCTAGTTGTAGGTCAATCTATTAAGATTGCTTAATACCCGGCCCGTCATTCTGCCCTTCGCTTCTTGTCATTCTGAGCGCAGCGAAGAATCTTATCTCGCTCAGGACAGACTCCACGAAGAGTCTAGAGACTCTTCACTATCGCTCAGAGTGACAGCCGAATGCTCTCATTTTACTGCCAGGCCCTCAGGCGTCTGAAGGCTTCGAGCTTCTCTCTATCCCCAATTTTAGCAATCCCCGTCCTCTGTCCCGAGCTAGACATCTCCTATCGTAGGGATATTATACAACAGCGTTTACCTTAATATCATTGCAGTTTTGACACGAAAGACGGTAGTGGGTCAATTTGAGGTATGAGACAAAGTCAGGGTGGGGGAACTTCCAGAAGACCAAGAAAATATGTTGCCGGAAAATTAGACGGGTCTGTGTGCGACTGAATATGGAAAGGGCTGAACCTCTCATTAAACTTATCGACGCCCCTTGACCAATCATCACGACCTGGATTCTTCGTAGCTAAGACCAATATGTATTTGTCGCCCACAACGACCTCTCGTAGTTTAGCTACATCACCGTGGATGCCATAAGATTTACTGGCAAAGTAACCACTGGCTTTCCAATATCTTCCACTTTGGTAGCCTATTTGAAAATGTTTCAGCTCAATCCAAACCTTTGCCATGATAGTACCGTCGAGTAGTTCCAACTTGTAGTCGATTTTTTTCCGGCCAGGGTCAGTTTTCGATTCTGGGGTACATTCCAGCCAATAGTCATGCAATTTGCCATTGGTTTTCTCGGCCTCAAAAAAAGGCAGCAGCTCTCCTTTTAGCCATGCTTCTACCTGAATGGCATGCAGGTCAAACAAATGCATGTGTATATCGTGCGCATCCAAGACCATTCTGAAGCGTGCGACAACATCCATCATGTAGTCCATCGTACTCATATTCCTACCACCTTTCTGTTGGACAACTTGACAAACACTAAAGTATGAAGAAGTTGGCCTTATAGTAGCAAGGTTACTTGACTGGGGCAACAAATCCAGGGAATTTTGTAGTGGGTCAAATTGGGAATTTCAAATTGACCCGCTACTCGGAAGACTGTGCCCATTACTCGACGCATAGACTACTGACCAAAAAACGAATTTCGTATATACTTAAGCTAGGCGAAATTCAGGTTAATGAAATAACCTAAAATCGAATAAGGGATATAAGATGCCAGAGGGATATGGAAGCCACGTAGACTATATAGGCCGGGTGAAAGATAATGCAGATTCACGGCAAGAAGCCATAGAGAACACTCTACGCAAGGCATTTTCTAGCTTTGTGGAGAAGCGAGAGGTAGAGGTCATCATCTTTTCGAGCATGACCGCTTTTGATCTTGCAAAGGCTATCACTAATTACCCCCTTATTCTTAAACCGCTTTTGGCCGCTTCTAACATTGCAGCGAGAGCAATCGAACGGGACTTATCTATCAAGAACGTAGATACCTATAGCCCTCGATTGAGCGGTGATCAGGCGAAAGTGCTTGCTGGATATATTAAACCATTTTTGCCATCCTCTCTGGAAATCCCAGCGCTCAGCCAAATTGACAGAGTTGCCTTCATCGACAAAGAAATTCGAATGGAAAAAGGACGCTGGGAGAAAAAGATTCTTGAAAGTCTCAATCAATTTGGTAGTTTACGGTTTCACAAGCGATTGTTCACAGTCGAGGGGGAACAGTTTGAGTTGGATGCTGCCAGTCCACAATCAGGCGATATTAAAGTTGGAATAGATATAAAGAGAATTGAAGCCAGAAGAGACATTCATAAGCGTTGTGATGAAATTGTCAATAAAGCTGCTAAGTTAAAGTCAGTTTTTCCGAATAGCAAATTTGGCGCTGTTGTTTATTATCCTTTTATTGAAGAGCATATAAACATCCAAAATCGGCTCCGTTCAGATAATATAGAAGGCGTAGTCTTTGCATCTGAGGCAAAAGAGTCCATTGAAATCGCTGTTAGGTTGCTTCTTTCAACTCTTGGGGTGTCAAGGGCATGAGCAATCAAAAAACTTTGCATCGTTTAGTTCAAGGGGATGCACGTGACCTCAACTTTATTCCCAATGAGAGTATTCACTTAATTGTTACTTCACCACCTTATTGGGTGCTCAAAAGGTATCGTGAACATCCTAGTCAAATGGGACACATTGAAGACTATGATACGTTTATAGGAGAGCTATCAAAGGTTTGGCAGCATTGCTATAGGATTCTTGTTTCTGGCGGAAGGTTAGTTTGTGTCGTTGGAGATGTATGTCTTTCACGACGAAGGCATGGCAGACATGTTGTAGTTCCTCTTCACGCTGATATCGCTGTCTCTTGCAAAAAAATAGGGTTTGACAATTTGAACCCCATTATTTGGTACAAGATTGCTAAAGCAACATACGAAGTTAATAATGGCACTAAGTTTTTCGGCAAACCTTATGAACCTAATGCTATCATTAAAAATGACATTGAATTTATCCTTATGCAACGTAAACCGGGTGGTTACCGCAAACCAACCATGGAACAACGCCAATTAAGCATGATTGGGAAAAAAGAATACGAAACATGGTTTCAACAGATTTGGGACGTTCCCGGCGCATCAACAAAAAAACATCCCGCTCCCTTTCCATTTGAGTTAGCTTATAGACTTGTTAGGATGTTTTCTTTCTGGGGGGATACCATTCTCGACCCCTTTTGTGGTACAGGAACAACGATGCTCGCTGCCATGAAAGCTGACAGAAATAGCATTGGTGTCGAGATTGATCCTGAGTATTGCCAAATGGCTTTGAAACGCTTGCAGAGAGAGGGCTCGACTCTTTTTAGCAAGGTTGAGTTAGAATTTATTAAGGCAAATTTAGATGTCCAACCACGCCGTAAGGATGACAGTGCGCTATTCTGTGGCGTTGGTTTGCCTTCAACTATTACGATACGTGAGATAAATGAAAGCGGTAGAAGTTAGAGAACTGGTCAAGAACTATGGGAACTTCAGGGCAATAAACGGAATCTCTTTCGAAGTAAACGAAGGGGAGGTATTTGGTCTGATAGGTCCTAATGGTGCGGGGAAGACAACCGCATTGAGAGTTATTGCCACGCTGCTGCAAATAACCTCTGGCTCGGTAACGGTCTTTGACTATGAACTTCCTAGAGAGGCGAGAGAGGTGAGAAAGATAATAAGCTATTTGCCCGAGGAGGCTGGCGCCTATAAAAATCTCACGGGCAAAGAGTACCTGAATTTTATCGCCAAATTTTTTGTCGAGGGAGAGAAATTCCAGAATATGGTCCGGAGAGGACTGGAAATAGCCAATTTAGGGGAGAGAATAAACGACAAAGTAGACACTTATAGCAAGGGAATGACACGGCGTTTGCTCGTGGGCAGAGCTTTAATGGTAAACCCGAGATTGGCAATATTGGATGAGCCTACCTCCGGCCTGGATGTGTTAAATGCTCAAGAGGTGAGGAGGATAATAAATAGCTCAGTCGAGGCGGGAGTGGCGGTCTTATTGTCTTCGCATAATATGCTCGAGGTGGAGCTCTTATGTCATCGCATCGCTTTGATAAACGATGGGAAAATAGTCGCCAGCGGGACTGCCGCGGAACTCAAAAAGGAATATGACGCCGGAAATATAGAAGAGGCTTTTGTTAAGGCGATTAAATGATTGGCAACATAGTAAAGAAAGAATTCAAGGAATTATTTACCCTCGCGACCCTGATCCCAATAGTGGTTATTGCCATAGTGTTTGCATTTGTGGGGCAATCGATTGGCAACATCGGGGAAACCATGGAGGAGAAGCCAGTCATAGGGATCGTGGATATGGACGATGGCGATTTTTCTGATATAGCCATGTCCGTTCTTATCGAGAAGGCGGAGGTTATCTATGATGGCAATGATGCTGAAGAAGGCTTGGAAGAGGTAAGGGAAGAAAATGGAGTTGCGCTTCTGGTAATACCTGAAAACTTCAGCCAAAACATTTATGCCAATCATCCCGGGGAAATAGAAATTTACTGGATAATGAAAGGGGCGGGGATGCTGGACTCCATATCCTCGGGCGTGGTTGAAGGGCTTATCCAGGCAGTGAACCAGGGGATATCGACGAAACTGATACAAGAAGATAGCTCCTTTGATCCAGCCCTCGTCTTGGCCCCGACGACAAGAGTTGAAACCACATTTTTCAAGGGAAAGGAGATAGAAGGGCTATCGGCAAGTCAACTGGGCAATATACTAAGTTCACAATCGATAGTTATTCCAGTTGTAGTAATGATGCTCATAATCATGGCCGGGGCTTCCGTAATATCTTCGATGGGCATGGAGAAGGAAAACAAGACCCTGGAGACATTGTTAACCATGCCCGTAAGGAGAAGCCATATAGTAATCGGCAAAATGGTCGGCAGCGCCCTGGTGGGGATGATAATGGCAGCCATCTATATGATTGGATTTTCACGCTACATGAGTTCATTCCAGATTTCAGATATAAATCTGGCAGATTTTGGGTTGGCCATGGGCATGCAAGATTATTTATTGGTAGGGATTTCGTTATTCGTAGCTCTTTTAGCCGGGCTTTCACTATGTATAGTTCTGGGAACATTTGCCAAGAATTACAGAAGTGCCCAGGCACTGGTCTTCCCGATAACCGCCCTGGCTATGATCTCCATGTTCATAACCATGTTTAAAGATTTCGATACCATTCCCGCCGTCTTAAGAATTTTTGTGTTTGCCATACCTTTTTCCCACCCTATGATGGCTATGCGGGCCCTTATGCTGGATAATTATTCGCTGGTAATCGGCGGCATTGCTTATACAGTAGTTTTCACGGCGATAATGATAGCGGTAGCGGTCCGTATTTTCAATTCGGACAGGTTGCTGACCGGAAGCGTTCAAAAGAGGGTAGGTCTGGGGAAACTGGTGTGGGGATTTCGGCGATAATAAATTAGCCAGCACAAAAACAACTTTCCTGTGCACTAAGTCGCGTTACACAGTCCGAGAGTGTTTGGGTCAGTAATGGAAGACCTGGTCAAGCGGGCAGCAAAGGATTTGGCGGAAAGCAAATATGCCATTGCATTAACCGGGGCGGGCATGTCAACCGAATCGGCCATACCCGATTTCAGGGGGCCAAAGGGAATCTGGACCACGAATAAAGAAGCGGAGGCTAAGGCTTATCAAAGATACGAGCTTTTCCTGAACAACCCCAGGGCATACTGGGAGGAAATGCTGGGATTTCAGGGGACATACGGGACGTTTTATGAGCAAATCAGGCAGGCTGAGCCAAATCCGGGTCACTATGCTCTAGCCGAGCTCGAAGCTCTGGGAATACTAAAGTGCGTAATCACGCAAAACATCGATGGTCTACATAAAAAAGCAGGGAGCAAGAGGGTTTTAGAGTATCACGGCAGCACCCATGCGCTGAGGTGTATTTCCTGCGGCTCCAGGTTTGCCAGGGAAGAAATCTCCCTGGATGAGCTTCCGCCTCGCTGTAAGTGTGGTGCTGCCCTGAAATACGATGTGGTTCACTTCAAGGAGCCAATACCTTCGGATGTCATGGGGGAATCGGAAAAAGAAGCTTCGAGATGTGACTTGATGCTTATCTGCGGAACATCAGCAGTGGTCTATCCTTTTGCCAATCTGCCCAGAATGGCGAGATTTCATCGGGGTGTCACGGGCCTGGATGTAATTGAGCATAAGGCTGCTAATGTGATGATAATAGAGGTGAATGCCGACCCTACGCCGCTCACCCACGAAGGCATATCAAACTATTTAATTCAAGGAAGGACAGGTGAGGTGTTGCCCAAGATAGTGGAAGAGGCGAAGAAGCTCACTTAACCCTTGCTGCTAAGCACGATTCTTTCCTTGGTGACCAGGCGGGAGAGATACATGGTCACCAGGGCTAAGATAGCGGCAACTGCCAGGGAGATAAAGACAATGTTCCATGACGCAGAGCCAAGACTTACAAAGGGAGAAATCCCAAAGCCAACACCAAATATTAGGCCCATGAAGGCAATGTTAATCCAGCGGATATTGGTGATTATGAGTTGTAGTGCTACCAGTAGAGTAACAAGGAAAAATATTATTAGAGGCGCAGCCACCAGGGTGGCAACCAGTGGTGCCGCACCGGGCGTAACAGATTGCCCTATTTGGGGAGCTATAAAGAGTTGATTTATGCCAGCTATTGCAGCGAAGGCGAATAACAGCCCTAATATGGCACTGGGCAGAAATACTGCCAAACTTTTCCCTAGCCAAATTTGCCTCAGGCTCAATGGTGTACATAGCAAGGATTCCAGAGAGTGCTTTATTTTCTCCATGGTAAGGGTATAGGCGCTGATATAGAGGCAAAATAGCATCATCACTAGCAAGGAGAGCGTGAAGACAATGGTGCCCATGAGGGGTTGAATAACAGGGATGACCTCGGCTGGCGTTAATCCCTGCTCTATCGAGGCATTGATTTGCACTCTAACTACACTGCCTAGCATTACCATAAAGAACAAAACTATAGCTATGCTGAAATAAAAAGCCCTGGTGCGCAGAGTTTCCCTCAAATCCTTTTTCACAATCACCATTATCTGTTTCATCATTCCCTTCCCTGTGTCACCTTGGCATAAATTTCCTCCAGGGATATTTCACCCTTTCTTACCTCCTCTACGTCTATGCTTTTCTGGGAGAGTATGGCTACGATTTCAGAGACATCGCTCCGGCCTTCAAGCTGGAGCCGCAGTTTTTGAGCTTCCCTGTTGCAGCTTGCCACATAAGGCAATTTTTCAAGCTCAGCCACAACCCCATCAAGTAACTTGGCTTGTTGCCTGGTTCTTATCCCGGTTTCTATGGTTATTTGTCTTTTGCCCATATCGCTTCTCAATTTCTCCAGCTCGCCATAGAGCCTTATTTCCCCTCGATCTATAAGAGCAATGCGGTTGCAAGTTCTCTGCACTTCATCCAGGTTGTGAGAGCTCAGGAAAATGGTCTTACCCCTCTGCGCTGAGTTAAGAATGGTTTGCCTTACCTCTATCTGACCTGTAGGGTCGACACCAGCGGTGGGCTCATCCAGGATGAGGAGGTCGGGTTCACGAAGCATAGACCGTGCCAGGGCTAGTTTCTGCCTCATCCCTTTAGAGTAGGAAGATACTTTATCATCTGCTCTATCGCTTAACCCCACTAGCTCTAGCATTTCGTCTATTCTTTTGCTTTTCATAGCTGACGGCATGCCATAAATCTGGCAATAGTAATCCAGATTTTCGTAGGCGGTCATATTGTCATAAAGTCCATCAGCCTCGAGAACGAAGCCAACTTTTTCTCTGGCATCATCACGCTCGACACTTTTGCCTAGAACTGATACTTTGCCTGAGTTGGGTGGGAAAAGCCCCAGGATGACCCTGATGGTGGTGGTCTTGCCTGCTCCATTAGGGCCGAGATAGCCAAATATATCTCCCCGCTCCACCACAAAGCTAATATTGTTGAGAATGAGGCGCCCGGCTATCATTTTGGTGACATTATCCAGCGTTATTACAGCTTGAGCCACCTTGTTGCTCCTTTCCCGGCGGTCTTCACATTACCACCCTCTGCAACCTGGGGTTGGGAGTGATGCCGGGCATTCTGCCTCTTTTAGCGATTGGTTTGCCTTCTATTTCATGAAGGTCGGCGGTGAAGTTAATGGGCCTGGCATCGCTGATATAGCTGCCAACAGCGAAAATGTCCACAGGAGCCCCTTCATCGATAAAATATCTGATTCTTTCCGGGTTAAGTCCACCGCTGGCGACTATCTGCACATCTTTAAATCCCTCGAGGTCCAGCCAGGCTCTAACTTCTTTAACCAGGTCGGCAGTAACTCGACCTCTTTCTGAGGGTGTATCTAACCTTACGCCTTGTAACTTTCCATGCATTGCTTTGGCCACAGTTACACTTTCTCTAACCTCGTCCTCAAAAGTATCCACCAGGGCAATGCGTGGCACTTCGGGAGGCATATGCTTGTCAAAAGCAAGAGTGGCTTTAGCAGTGCTGTCCATAATAATGATGAGGGCGTGGGGAATAGTCCCTGTGGGCTCGATACCGGCAAGTTTTGCTCCAGCGGTACTGGCGCAGCCAGTGCAGCCTCCCACTATAGCGGAGTATTCCATAATGCCAACCACTGAGGGGTGGACATGGCGGGCCCCAAAGCTGATGACCGGAATGCTTTGGGCAGCATCAACGCATTCCCGGGCAGCGGTGGCCCAGCCGCTGCAATGGGATAGTATGCCCAGATAAGCTGTTTCGTAAGTTCCGTAGCTTTGATAAGGGGCTTTTATGCGCAAGACTACTTCTTTTTTTTCGAAATGCTCGCCTTGGGATAACGCCCATACTTCACAATTATCCTCAGGAAGAACTGCGGTGAGCAAAGATTTGACTTCTTCTATGCCGCACAAGATACCGGCTCGGCGAGGAAATACCTCCATAGTTGCTACGGGATTAATCCCCTCTTTCTTAAGTATTTCCACGGTGCGGGGAAAATAGATGTCGGCGGTTTCCCCGTTCAACCATGAATCTGGGATTTCGAAACGAGGCGGAGAAACCTTAGCTAAGGGTTTAATAAGTTTGGCTCCAAGCACCTTCTCCATATAGTCCAGGGCGAAGGAGTGGGCTTTTTTGTCGAAGGAAGCAACACAATCAACGGGGACTTCGACTTCGTAGTCTCTGTTTCTGGCATCAATTACCGCGTTCAGAACACAAATATGGGTGGTTACGCCACAGACGACTACGGTTTCGGGTTTGATTGCCTCCAGTCTTTTGTCTAAAGAAGTGTTGTAGAAACTGCTAAAGGTTCTTTTGGGTATTGTTTCACCGGGATATTGTGAAAGCTCGGGTATGAGTTCAGCTTCCTCGGTACCTTCAATGCAGTGAGGTGGAAACATTTTGAATTCCGGGTCGTCGGGCGTATGGTGGTCACATAAGTAGAAGATTTTCGAGCCCTGTTCTAACTCTCGCTCCAGTAATTTCTGGATATTGGGTATGATATGACGGGCCTCGATGCCGCAATAAAGTGGGTAACCTTCCTCGAGAAAGCCACGTAACATATCCGATACAATTACTACTCTAGCCATGGCGTCACCAAAACATTTCTCACTTCCTTCATATCTATAAACTCTAAGCACTAATTTCTAAATAACAAATTCAAAATCACAGTCCAAATATTTAGAGCTAAAGGATTTTGTGTTTGCCCAGGTCAGTGTCTAAAGTGGCGAACAGCGGTAAATACCATGGCTATATTATACTTGTCTGCCAGCTCAATTACCTCTTTATCCCTTACCGAGCCACCAGGCTGGATAATGGCGGTAACTCCGTGCTTGATTGCCAATTCCGGGCCATCGGTGAAGGGGAAGAAGGCATCTGAGGCAAGGACACTGTCTTTAGCCCGTTCGCCAGCTCTTTTCAAAGCTAGTTCAACGCTTACCACCCGGCTCGGTTGTCCGGCTCCCATGCCTAACAACGTTTTGTCCTTGGCGATAACTATGGCGTTGGATTTTATGCCCTTAACCGCCTGCCAGGCGAAGAGCAGGTCTGATAACTCGGCATCTGAAGGCTGGCGCTTGCTTACCACGCGAGGCTGAAGCTCCGACTCGGTTAACAGGTCTGCCGCTTGCGCCAGGAAGCCGCCTCTGATGTAACGGAAATCGAAGCACGATTCGGAGGGTGAAGGATGACGATAAGGGGCAACTTTAACAAGGCGCAGACTTTGTTTCCTTCCCAGTAACTCCAAGGCCTCCTTCTGATATTCTGGAGCAACGATGGCATCGTAATGAGTTTTATCTATTTCCCTGGCGGTGGCTAAATCTATGCTTTGGTTACTGGCAACTATGCCGCCAAAGGAAGCTACAGGGTCGCCAGTTAAAGCCCGTCGATAGGCCTCGGCTAAATCATTATGGGAGGCAAGTCCGCAGGAATTAGTGTGCTTCATTATGGCGATGGTAGGAGCAGTAAAATCGCTCAATACATTTAAAGCAGCATCTAAATCGAGAAGGTTATTGAAGGAAATTTCTGGTCCGCCGAGCTGTTTCAGCGATGCCAGGCCGTCTTGTCTTCGTTTCACATTTTGCTCAACGTAAAAGGCAGCTTGCTGATGGGGATTCTCGCCATAGCGGAGGCTACGAGCCTTTTTTAAGGCTATGGTCATCTCTTTGGGAAAAGCTTCTTCGTTGAGGTATTGAGCGATGGCTGTATCATAAAGAGCAACATGCTGGAAAGCCTTTTGGGCTAACCGCTTCCTATATTCTGAATCTATATTGCCTTGGCGCAGCTTTTGCAAGATTGTATCGTAATCGCCGGGGTCGACTACTACCAGGACGGAGGGGAAATTTTTGGCTGCGGAGCGAAGCATGCTTGGTCCGCCAATATCGATGTTCTCTAGTGCCTCGTCTAGGGAAACCCCGGTCTTGGTTACCGTTTCCACAAAGGGATAGAGGTTGACCACCACCATGTCAATGGGCTCAATGCGGTTCTTGGTTAGCTCGGATAGGTGCTGGGGAAGGTCACGTCGGGCTAAGATACCTCCATGCACTGCAGGATGCAAAGTCTTCACCCGGCCATCGAGGATTTCTGGAAAGCCGGTAAGCTCCGAGACGCTATGTATTTTTACTCCAGCAGCCTCTAAAGACTTCTTGGTGCCACCGGTGCTGAATATCTCAATGCCCAGTTCTTTTAAACCTCGGGCAAAATCAACTACGCCTGATTTATCCGAAACACTAATTATGGCGCGCACAGAACCTCCTTTAATTTACTGTTACTCTTTCCTCGTCTGCTCTCTTAATTATCTCGCCGATAACTTTAGCCTGGGGCAAGATACTGACAATCTTGGCTACCTGCTGGGGGGAGCAAACAATGGTCATGCCTACCCCCATGTTGAACACTCGGTACATCTCCGCTTCTTCTATTTCGCCTTTTTCCTGGACGAGCTTGAAAATGGGTGGTATATCCCAGGAGTCTTTATGAAGATGAGCGGCAACGCCCTGAGGCAAGATGCGGGGTATATTTCCGATAAAGCCGCCACCGGTAATATGAGCTATACCTTTAATCGATGGCAAGGCTGGCTTAAGTTGCGGATAGTAGCAACGGTGAACCTGGAGCAATTCTTCACCGAGGCTCTTTCCTAGCTCAGGATAAAATTTGTTTAAGCACGAAGGGTTAGCATCTATATCAAAGACTCTTCGCGCTAATGAATAACCATTGGTATGTAAGCCAGATGAAGGCAGGCCGAGGATTACATCATCTGGAGCGATGGAACTGCCGTCGATGATATCCTTTTTTTCCACCACTCCGACAATGAAACCCACCAGGTCATAACTCTCCTGGGAGTATATGCCGGGCATCTCGGCGGTTTCACCGCCAATTAACGAACAGCCAGCTTCTTTGCAAGCCCGGACTATACCCGAAATGATGGCTTCTACTTGCTCAGGCCTAAGTTTGCCCATGGCAATATAGTCGAGGAAGAAAAGAGGCTCGGCACCGCAACACAGGATATCATTCACGCAGTGGTTGACGATGTCCATGCCCACGGTATCGTTTTTGCCCGAAAGCGAGGCTATTTTGAGCTTGGTGCCTACTCCATCAGTGCTGGATACTAAAACCGGCTCGTCATATCCTTTGAGCTGGAACATACTGCCGAAAAGTCCTGAGCCGATGACTTCGGGTCGAAAAGTAGCTTGAACTTGGTGGGCAACGGTTTTTTTTACTTTATTGGCAAGAGAAACATCTACACCAGCAAGGGTGTAAGCTTCCTTAGAGGTGGATTTCACTGAGTTCCTCCTGGGGGAGTACTTCCAAAGCTAGTTTGTCCATCTCTATTTGAACTGGAATGGGATATACTCCAGTAAAACAAGCAAGGCAGAAAATATCTCTGGGCAGGTCCACAGCCCGAATTAAGCCGTCAAGGCTGAGGTACCCCAGTGAATCAGCATTGAGGTATTCCTTGATTTCCGGGACAGTTTTCCTCGCGGCGATGAGTTCCCATCTGGTCGCCATATCTACCCCGAAGAAGCAGGGGTAACGGATAGGAGGGGCGCAGATGCGGAGATGAACCTCTGCAGCACCTGCTTTTTTGAGCAGACTAACCACATGAGGAGTAGTGGTGCCACGAACAATACTGTCGTCGACGACTACTAACTTTTTCCCCGCAATTATGCGGGAAAGGGGGTTGAATTTTAATTGGACGCCAAGCTCCCGTATCCTTTGGTCAGGCTCAATAAAGGTACGACCTACATAGCGGTTTTTTAACAGGCCTTCGCAATACGGGATACCGGAGGCATTAGAATAACCAATGCCGGCGGCAGTGGCGGAATCAGGAACACCCATGACGAAATCAGCATCAACAGGATATTCTTCAGCCAGTATTCTGCCCATAGCTTCTCTTGTCTGGTAGAGTAGTTTGCCCTGGATGATGCTGTCGGGACGGGCGAAGTAAATGTATTCAAAGATGCATAGGGCCTTTTTACCATTCTCCTTCTTAAAACCTTTCACTCCCTGGCTATCAATGACTACAATTTCCCCGGGTTCGATTTCCCTTACGAATTTGGCACCTATATGGTCTAGGGCGCAACTTTCCGAAGCAATGCTCCATCCGCCGTCAATAGCTCCGAGACAAAGAGGACGAACGCCGAAGGGGTCACGGACCCCGATCAGTTCATTTTCAGTTAAGATCACCAAGGAATAAGCTCCTTGGAGGCGGTGCATGGCATGTCCTATTTTTTGCTGCCAGTTCTGGCCAGGGGAGGCCAAAATCAGGTTGGCAATGACTTCGGAATCAATGCTAGTGTGAAAATGATAGCCGCGCTCCTGGAGTTCATCGCGGAGCAGTTTGGAGTTGATGATATTGCCGTTATGTGCTAGAGCGATGGTCAACTCCCCTGATTTCGCTATAATGGGCTGGGCATTCGCGGGTCTGCTTGAGCCTGTAGTGGAGTAGCGGTTATGCCCGATGCTGATATGTCCTGTGAGCAAAGCGAGGTCAGTTTCCGTGAATGCCTGGGAAACCAATCCCATACAGGTATGTATTTTTATTCCGTTGCCATCAGTGACAGCGATGCCGGCGCTTTCTTGACCACGATGTTGTAAAGCGAAGAGGGCAAAAAAAGCCGTCTGAGCTACATTTATGCCCGGGGCGTAAACTCCAAAAACACCGCAACTTTCGTGCATAAAAAGTTGCCTTTACTAGCCCATTATAAAGCATCCATCTCTTCTGGTCAATTTCTATACAAGATTTTTTTATCGTGATATGATATACGACATTACTAAATTAGGGAGTTTATAACAGTGGACAAAGAAAAAAAAGGGGAAATCATCACCCAATTTAGACTTAAGGAAAATGATAGTGGGTCTGCCGAGGTCCAGGTGGCTTTGCTTACCGAGAGGATAAATCGTTTAACGGAGCATCTTAAGTTGTATCCCCATGATCGGCACTCCCGACATGCGCTCCACGGGGTGATAGGGAAACGAAAGCGTTTTTTGGGCTACTTAAACAGGACGGCGCCCGAGCGGTATCATTCTCTTATTGCCAAGTTGGGTTTGAAGGAATAGTATGTCTGATGTTTTAGAGCGTTCAGTAGCTGGTAGGGTGCTTAGCATTCAGGTAGGGAAATTCGCTCAGCAAGCCCATGGTGCTGTTGCTGTTCAGTACGGCAACACGGTTGTCTTGGTTACTGCCTGTGTAAGCTCTGAACCCCGAGAGGGAATTAATTTTGTGCCTCTAACGGTGGATTACGAAGAAAGACTCTATGCCGCGGGTAAAATACCGGGCAGCTTCATCAGGCGAGAAGGACGTCCCACGGAGGAAGCAGTTATAACTAGTCGGCTCATCGACCGCTCCCTGCGCCCTCTTCTTTCCAAGGAGTTTCATAATGATATTCAGGTTGTGGCGACAGTGCTATCTGTTGACCAAGAAAATGACCCTGATATTTGTGCTCTTATTGGTGCTTCAGCAGCCTTGATATTATCGGATATCCCGTTCTTTGGTCCTATATCAGCAATACATGTTGGCTATATAGATGATGCTTTAGTTGTGAATCCTACCCTGCCCCAAATAGAAGATAGCTTGTTTGACCTGATTGTTGCTAGCAGTAAAGAAAACGTTGTAATGATGGAAGCAGGTGCCAGGGAAGTTTCCGAAGAAATAGTGCTAGAGGCAATTAAGCTAGGACACAAGGTGAATCAGGAGATCATTGAGCTTCAGGAAGAGCTAAGGCGAATTTACGGCAAAGCCAAGGTAGAGATCAAATCTAAGGAACTTGCTCCTGAGCTTTCATCACAAATCGCCTCCATACTTGGTGAGAAATTAAGCCAGATTCTAGAGAAACCGGAGAAACTGCAAAGAGACAAGGCTTTGACGTCTCTCAAGGAAGAAACAAGGGACAAGTTGGTTGATTCTTTTTCTGAAGATGAAATCAATTTTACTTTTGAAACCCAGCTTAGGGCTGCGGTGAGGGAAAAAATATTGCAGACGAGGCGACACTTGGATGGCCGCCAAACTAAAGAAATTCGTCCTATTAGCTGTGAAGTTGGTATCCTTCCTCGCACCCATGGCTCAGGATTATTTGCCCGTGGGGAAACACAGGTGTTGACTATTACCACTCTGGGGTCTACAAAGCGGGAGCAGTTATTGGATGGCTTAGGTCTGGAGGAAACTAAACGCTTTATGCATCATTATAATTTCCCTCCCTTTTCTACTGGTGAAGTGAAACGAATAGGAACAACAGGGAGGCGCGAGATTGGGCATGGCGCTTTAGTGGAACGGGCTATTGCACCAGTGTTGCCGTCGGAGGATGATTTTCCTTACACGATACGTCTGGTTTCCGAGGTACTGAGTTCTTACGGAAGCACATCCATGGCTAGTGCTTGTGCCTCGGCTCTCTCCCTGATGGATGCCGGTGTGCCTATCAAGGCGCCTGTGGCTGGGATAGCCATGGGTTTAGTTATCGGAAAGGATGAGGACTATGTTGTTCTAACTGACATTGTGGGTATGGAAGATGCCTATGGTGACATGGATTTCAAAGTTGCTGGCACAGCTCGTGGGCTCACGGCTTTGCAGCTTGATATCAAGCTGCGAGGGATAAATTATGGCATCCTGGCGGAAGCCTTAAGCCAGGCTCGTGAGGCAAGGTTGGGAATATTGGGGAAAATGAGTTCAGCTATCAGTGCTAGTCGCTCTGAACTCAGTCCCTATGCTCCCAGGATGTATGAAATGACGATTGACCAGAGTAAGATTGGGAGCGTCATTGGTCCTGGGGGTAGGGTTATAAGGTCTATTATAGATGAAACCAAGACAACTATAGACATAAATAACGATGGTAAGGTTCTCGTTGGCTCTCCAAACGAAGAGGCAGCCCAGAAAGCAATCAAAATAATAGAGGATTTAACCCGGGAAGTGGAGCAAGGAGAGGTCTACACTGGAAAAGTGACCAGGCTGTTCAATTTTGGTGCCATGGTAGAAATATTGCCGGGGAAGGAGGGCCTCGTCCATATCAGCGAACTTGCTGACTACCATGTACCCCAGGTCGAAGATGTGGTTAAAGTGGGTGATGAGGTAATGGTGAAAGTCATCGGCATTGACAACTCTGGTAGAATAAATTTATCGCGCAAAGCATTACTTGAAGGGCTTTCCCGTGTTCCTGGTGCCCAGGTTAAGGATTCCTCGACTCCCGGACATCCTCGGGAGAAATTTGTTCACCCACATGGTAAAGACGAACGACGTGGCAATTACAAGAAATAAATTACTTCACCGCTGGAGGGTATGACATGGAACCCATAAGAGTAGTGATTAATGGCGCTTTAGGCAGGATGGGGCAGGAGATAACTAAAGCCGTGGTTCGCGAGCCAGGGTTAAAGGCAGTGGGTGCTGTGGAAAAGGAAGTAACTCAGAAATATCTTCCTTTAGTTGAGGCTGTCGAGCTGATACCTTTTTCTTCCGATTTAGACTCGCTTTTAAGGAGCTGCAACGCTGATGTGGTGGTAGATTTCACTAATGCCGAGGTTTCTATGGCAGCTGCTCGCATTGCTATTAAACAAAAGGTTAATATGGTTATAGGCACCTCAGGCCTTTCTGAAGAAAATTTGGCAGAAATTGGACAATTATGTCAGGCCAATAAGGTAGGGGCAGTAGTGGCACCCAATTTTTCTCTGGCGGCAGCGCTTTTGATACATCTATCAAAATTTGCTGCTAAGTTTTTCGACCATGCCGAAATTATCGAAATGCATCATGATAAAAAGGCTGATGCTCCTTCAGGGACTGCTATGGCTACAGCCAGAGCAATGTCGCAAACGCATGGTAAACCATTCATTTATCCTGAAGTTACACGTGAAGTACTCAGCAATACCAGAGGAGGGCAAATGGATGGCATAGCCATCCATAGCCTGAGGTTGCCGGGATTTATGGCTGGGCAAGAAATTATATTTAGCGGAGCGGGTGAAACTCTAAGCTTACGTCACAATACTATAAATCGGGAGTGTTACCTGCCTGGCGTTATCCTGGCAATTAGGGAAGTGAAAAAACGCAAAGGGCTAACTTACGGGTTGGATGCCTTGCTAAGTCTGTAGGAAAAGCTATGGAAGGATTCAATGTAGCTATTGTTGACGCTACCGATATCGTAGGGCAAGAAATTATTAAGGTACTTGAGCAGCGTAAATTCCCCGTAGCTTCCATCCACTTAGTAGTCTCTGAGCATTTTTCAGGGGTGAAACTTCTCTTTAATCATCAAAAGATTGAAGTTAGGAAAGCGAAACCAGAAGTGTTTCGTGATATTGACATTGCCTTTTTCTCTGCTGGTGCTGATATTAGTCGGAGGTTATCGCCTTGGGCTACTGAAGCTGGAACAGTGGTCATCGATAATAGTACTGCTTTCAGGATGGATACTGCAGTGCCTCTGGTGGTCCCAGAGGTTAATCCTGAGGATATAGAACAGCATAAGGGGATAATTGCCAGCCCAAATTGCTCCACAATCCAAATGGTGGTAGCGCTTTACCCCTTGCACAGGCTAAATCCCATAAAGCGAATTGTGGTAAGCACCTACCAAGCAGTGTCAAGTAGTGGCGCTGCTGCAATGCAAGAACTGGCAAATCAATCGCGGTTAGCTTTGGAAGGTCGCCGTATTTGTCCTCACGTCTACTCTCATCAAATAGCCTTTAATGTACTGCCAGAAATCGATGTCTTTTTGGATAATGGATATACTAAAGAAGAACAAAAAATGCTGGAAGAAACGCGGAAGATACTGCATAATGAGGACATAGCTATTTCGGCTAATTGCGTCCGAGTCCCTGTTTACTTTGGGCATAGTGAAGCAGTTAACGTAGAATTCAGTTCGCCCATCACTCCTGAGGAGGCAAGGAAAATTTTGGCTCAAGCTCCCGGAGTCAGGGTACTTGATGACCCCACAGTCAGTTTTTACCCTCAACCCTGGGCTGCTAGTGGGTCGGATCATGTATTTGTAGGCCGAATAAGAAGTGATATCTCGCATCCCAACGGACTTGTTATGTGGATAGTGGCTGATAATCTGCGTAAAGGGGCAGCGCTAAATGCTATACAAATTGCTGAGGTGGGGATAGAGAAGGGTTGGATAAGCCGTAAGGAGAGTTTAGCCAGTTTAAGTGAATAGGTCAGGGGTTCCTAAAAGCTCTTTGAATTTCGGGCATAAAAATGGGCCGGGTCGCTTATTAACAGCCATGGTTACGCCTTTTGATGCTCAGGGCGAGGTTGACTATCGACAAGCTAAGAAACTGGCATTATCTTTACTGGATTCGGGTAGTGATGGGGTGGTGGTCTCGGGCACTACTGGTGAGTCTCCTACTCTGAGCAGGGAAGAGAAACTACGGCTTTTCGCGGAAACGAAATCAGCGCTAGGCAACCGTGGCACAGTAGTAGCTGGCACAGGCAGCTATAATACAAAGGAAGGCCAGGAATTAACTAAGGAAGCGGAGAAAACGGGTGTCGATGCTTGTCTCCTGGTGGTTCCCTATTATAATAAGCCAACCCAGCAAGGCCTGTGGGAGCATTTTAAAGCTATTGCCCAGAGTACCACATTGCCTTGTATACTCTATAATGTGCCATCACGTACGGTTACTAACCTCGCTGCTGATACGGTAATCAAGCTGAGCCAAATTGATAATATTGTAGGCGTGAAGGAAGCCAGTGGTAATTTTGGGCAGATAGCTGAGATTATTCATGGGACAAAAGAGGATTTCTTAGTTTACAGCGGCAATGATAGTGATACCTTCCACATAATTGCTTTGGGAGGTTATGGCGTGATTAGCGTTGCCTCTCATCTAGTAGGAATCCAGATAAGGGACATGATGGAGAAATTCCTTGACGGTAAATCTCAGGAAGCAGCCAAGATCCACCGACACTTATTACCTCTGGTAAATGCC
>Ga0315553_10000845_pt1 | contig 26450 bp, 19 predicted proteins | sample SalMarSW160140MG_FD_203099 | JGI IMG/M metagenome (GOLD analysis project Ga0315553, IMG submission 203099) | Salt marsh sediment microbial communities from the Plum Island Ecosystem LTER, Massachusetts, United States - Salt Marsh Sediment SW1601-40 ... | reverse complement strand
CTCCGAACGGAATGAGAGTTCCTGCGAATGCTGAATCTTGGAAGATCCGCTGTCCGGGAGACCGCGCATCAAGGCATCAATACGCTGCCGATCGCGAGTCAGATCCCGCGCCTGGCCGATTTCAGATTCCATGACAAGTCGAGCCTCGTCTCCCTTGTCGTGATCCGCGGGGTGGTGCGCGCGCTCGATTTTACGACCATCGTGGCGTTGGGCTTGGTGATCGCCCTGCTTTACGTCAAAGAGCCGATCATCGTCGGCAGAGCCTCCTTTTTGATTGCGGTTGCCTTTGCGGGCCTCACCACGGTGGCGGCTTTCGAGCTGTTGCATCTTTATATGCTTCCAGCCTTCACCTCCTTCATCAGGCAGATGCCGCGAGTCCTGTTTGGTTGGACCATAGCGTTTGCTCTGCTGCTGGCCGCAATCTTCTTCCTGAAGATAGGCTCCGAGTTCTCCCGCGTGTGGTTTGCCCTCTGGTATGCCTCGGGCGCGATCGGGCTCTTGGCGGAGCGGATCGCGGTTGCCGCCATCATACGCCACTGGACGCGCCAGGGGCGTCTCTATCGCCGTGCGGCCATCTACGGCGGCGGCACAATCACCGAGAAGCTCATCGACGAGCTGGAGATCGATGTCGACAGCGACGTGCGCATCATGGGCGTGTTCGACGACCGGGGTGACGATCGCGTCGAAAGGATAGTCTCAGGCTACCCCCGGCTCGGCGGCCGCGATGAGCTCGTCGCGTTCGCCCGCAAAACACGCCTCGACCTCGTCATCGTGGCTTTGCCGATCACTGCGGAGAACCGCCTGATCGAAGTCACGCACTCGCTCTCCGTTCTGCCCGCCGAGGTCAAGATTCCGGCGCGCTCCACGGCGCTGCGCTTCACGCCCCACACCTACTCGCGCGTCGGCAACGTGGCCATGATCGACCTTCTCGAAAAGCCGATCGCCGATTGGGGCACGGTTGCAAAGTGGGCCTTCGACAAAATCGTCGGGCTCTTAGCCGTCTTTTTTCTCGGCCCCCTGATGCTGGCGGTGGCCGCGGCCATCAAGCTCGACAGCCCGGGGCCGGTGTTGTTCCGCCAGAAGCGGCATGGCTTCAACAACGAGCTGATCGAGATTTTCAAATTCCGCTCGATGTACGTCGATCGCTGCGACGCGAATGCAGCGAGCCTGGTCACCAAGCACGATCCGCGCGTGACCCGTGTGGGCCGCTTTATCCGCAAGACAAGCATCGATGAGCTGCCGCAGCTCTTCAACGTCATCACCGGCAGTTTGTCGCTGGTGGGTCCGCGCCCGCACGCGCTGGAGGCCAAAGCCGCCGGGCAATTCTATGAGAGGGTCGTCGACGGCTATTTCGGGCGCCACAAGGTCAAGCCCGGCATCACCGGTTGGGCGCAGATCCACGGCTGGCGGGGTGAGACCGACACGCCCGAGAAGATCCAGAAGCGCGTCGAGCATGACATTTACTATATCGAGAACTGGTCGCTGCTCCTCGACGTCTACATCCTGTTAAAGACGCCGTTCGCGCTTCTCCAATCCGAGAACGCCTACTGAGCGACGCACAATCCGGATCCGCGAGCATGACGGCCATCGGCATCGCACATTCGAGTGTTCCCTATCTCCATCGGGAGCCGGCGCAGGCGAAAAGCGGGGTCCACCGGCTTGCGCTTGTCCTGGTCGCCATAACGATCGGCTTAAGCGGGATCGTGCTCGCCGAGCCGGCCCCCGTCGATGCGTTGACAATTGCCCTCGTCATCTTGCTGCCGACAATCGGCCTCGTTGCCGTCAACCCGACCCTCCTCTGCTACTTTTCCCTTTGGGCGATCGCGGGTGCTGCGGCCGTCCTTGCGGCGACATTCTCCCTCGATCTCGGAATCACGCTCACCCACGTCGGCATCACGCTTTATCTCTACTTGGCGACGGTCTTGTTCGCGGCCTTCGTCGCCACGAGCCCTGCCCGTCACACCGAGCTCATTTTCAAGGCGTGGACGTGGGCCGCATTGGCGGCGGCCGTCACCGGCCTCCTCGGCTACTTCGCCCTGGTGCCGGGCGCCTACGACCTCTTCACCAAGTTCGGCCGGGCGAGCGGCAGCTTCAAGGATCCCAACGTGTTCGGGCCGTTTCTCGTGGTGCCGCTCCTTTACATGGTTCACGTCGCCCTGGAGCGCGCATGGCACCGCATGTTCGCTCCCCTCGCGCTTGCTGGCATGTTCACGCTGACCGTGCTGGTGACGTTTTCGCGCGGCGCGTGGATGAACCTCGTGCTTGCGCTCGTCGTCTTTGGCTACCTGACGCTTCTGACCAGCAGGCGTGCCACCACGCGCATCAAAGTCATCGCTCTCCTGGTCGCCGGCGTGCTCTTTGCCGCGACTCTGATCGTGATTGCGGTCAATTCCGACTACATCTCCGACCTGTTCGTGGAGCGTGCGAGCCTGGAAATGTCCTACGACACGGGCTCGCAAGGGCGCTTCGGCGGCCAGCAGAAGGCATTAGGGCTCATCGCCGAGAACCCGCTCGGCATCGGCGCGGAGGAGTTCACCACCCGCCACCACCCCGAGGAGGTGCACAACGTCTATTTGAGCATGCTGCTCAATGCCGGCTGGCTCGGCGGAGGGGTCTACTGGATCCTCGTTGGGCTGACGCTGGTGCTGGGCTTCCGCCATGCGATGAAAGCAACCGAGACCCGCCCGCTTTTTCTCATCGCCTATTCCGCGTTCGTCGCCGTCGCGCTGGAGGGACTGATCGTCGACACCGACCACTGGCGCCATTTCTATCTGCTCATGGCCATAATCTGGGGCTTGATGAGCGCAGGAACTGTTGCGGAGCCCGTTGCGCGCGCCGCCTTTGTCCCGCGACGGCGTCCTCGCACCGTTGTCTTGCCGTGCGCCCGGTGGCCGGCCCAGCGCCGCCGCCTGCCACGCATCTTTCCGCGCGTGCTCCGCGATCCCGCTAGCTAATGAGCCGCAAGTGATTGTCGAAGGCGCGACCGGGGAACGAGGCCATGGTCAGATGCGTGTGATCAGGCTGCTCGGTCTGCAGCACGCCCATGCCTGAGCTCAGCGCAAACGCCGATTGGGAAATGCCCGTCAAGCCGCAGCCGTCCATCAGCTGCGTCTCGCCGACGACCGACGCGCGCTCTGTGTCCACGTAGACGATGCGCCCGGCGCGCGGCGCCGAGGCCGCCAGAATGCGGCCGTCACCGTCGATCGCCACCGCTCCGATATAGCCCGCGAGCGCCGCGCCCATGCGCGTATCCGGCTCGATGATGCGCAACGGCTTGTCCCTGCCGGCGCAGCCGACGAGCTCCGGCGTGTCGACGGCCTCGCCTTCCCACTGGCCGCCGAACCAGATGGTGCCGCGCGCATCGGCCGCGATGTGGCGGATCGAAAGCTTGTGCAGGGGCCCGCTGTGCTCGTGTTGTGCTAGAAGCGCCCCCGAAGCGCTGTCGACGAAGGCGAGCGAGGGCACCATGGTTTCGACGTTGAGCTTCTCGCGGCCCGTTTCGATGTGGGTCTCGATGCCCCCGTTGGCGACCGCGAGCGTCTTTCCGTCCGACAGCAGGATCACTTCGTGCGGGCCGATGCCGTAGGTCGGGATCTCGCCGATGCGCTTGAAGCCGGCCGTTGCATTGTAGACGCCGAGCAGCCCGCGCCGCGTCTCGTGGTCGTGCTCGGTCGCGTAGAGCAGCCGCCCGTCGCGGGAGAAGACGCCGTGACCATAGAAGTGCCGGTTTGCGGGCGTCGTGAACAGGACCGGCTCGCGCCCGCCGTGCACCTCGAAGGCGAGCGCAAAGGACCCCGGACGGCGCGCGAAGACAACCGCCCAGCCGCTCGCGCGGTCAAAGGCGATGTCGTGCCCGCGTCCCTTGAGCGGCAGCTCGCGCACAATCGCGCCGTCGACCGTCAGGATCACAACAGAGTGGCCGCCGTCCGGGCGCCGGCAGGCGGCGATCAGGTCGCCGGCCTCCACGCCGTCCTCCTCGCCCGTGAGCACGCCCGCAAACGCGCGCGAGGCCGATGCCAGCGCGAGCGCCGAGCCGATCAGAAAATGCCGTCGATCAATCGCCATCGAGTTCATTGAATCCTATCGTTAGACCTGCGAGCGGGGCGAGCTCGCGCCCGATCAGTTTGCGAATGCCGTCCACGTGAAAGCGAAGAATCCGCAGCTCGCGCTCACGCTCTTTGTCCGTTTCGGAGCTAGCCTTTTTTTGTACCGCAGCCGGTGCATCCTCGGCTAGCCGTCGGAAGGCGATCGCGATCCACCGCGGCATCCAAGCCTTTTTTTTCGGGACATCGTTGCCGAGACCCATGGCTTTATAGAGCGCCTCTAAAGAAGCGATGGCGGCGGCAACGTAGCGCGCGCTCAAGCCCGAGCGCGCGAAGGGCAGCCGCGGCGCCTTGCTCGGCGTTGTTTGCGCCGCGATAAGCGGGGCGATCTGCTGGTCCTGCACCATCTGCAGCCCGCTGATCAGCGCTCTTGCAAACTCCGCGGGCGGCTCCGCCGGCGTCCGGTAGCTGGCGTTTTGCGGGCCGGGCTCGAGCATGCGCCGCCGCCACCCCTGCGCGCCGCTCCAGTCCGACAATATGTCGCGGGCGATGTTGTCCAGGTTGTGCGCCACCGAAGCCGCGAGGCGGCAGCGATAGCGCGACTCCTCGTCTTCCGACCCGAGCGGATGCTTTGGGTTCACAAGCAGCGCCTCGAGCGCGGTCAGCCCCTGGACGGCGACGCTCTTGTTCGCCAGCTCCTGCGGGTTAAGGGCGGAGGGATCGCGGCGCGCGATCAGAGCCCGCAACTGGCGGTGCATGACGCCGCGCGGATCCGGCCAATAGGCAAAGCGCTCCGGCCGCCCCGTCACCGACATCGGCCCGAACCGCAAGAACGCGACGGCCGCCCACGCGAGCGCCGCCCGGTCAAAGTCCGCGCGCACGGCCGTCAATCGGCGCGGCTGGCCGGGGCAGGCGGCATCGAGATCCTTGGCGAGCTTGTCCGTCGCCTGTTTGAGCCGGGCAAAGCGCGGAACGACGTAATCGTCGATCACGCTTGCGGTGAGCTCAGGAAACGCCGGAGCCGCCGGGGCCGGCACCACGGCTGCGAACTGCGCCGCTGCGACCAAAAAACAGAGGCTTGGCGCACGTCCCGTCACTGGCGACCCTCTTTGCAGCGCGTCGTCCGCATTTGATCCAATGCGGTTCGGCATCAGCAGCCCTCAGCTTCAGGTAATTGGAAGCGTTCCAAAATACCATTGTTGGCGGTGGGCAACACAGCCGATACCTATGCAGACTTGCGTCACAAGATTATTCTTGACTTTCTGAGTAATATTTTATTCTCATCAGCGGACTTTGGCGACCCTCAGACGCCCACGAGCATCGCGCGTCGGCTTGAAAATGTGCGCACCGAGCTGCGATAGGCGATAGTCCAAAAACGGACGTCGAGTGGCCGATCCCTCAATTGGAGATGACAGAGGATGTTGCCAGATGCTTAGGTTTTTTGCCGCCGCGGTTGCTGCCGCCGCATTCGGTGCAAGCTCGCTTGCGCTCGCGGAGAAGGCGCCCGACGTCGCCGCCGTTGTCAAAAACTACGCCGACATCGCGCAGGCCGCCTATGCCGACTCGCTGGCCGAGGCGCGCAAGCTCAAGATAGCCGTCGACAAACTCATCGCCGAGCCCACCGATGCCAACCTCAAAGCGGCGCGCCAGGCCTGGATCGCCGCGCGCGTGCCCTACATGCAGACCGAAGCGTTCCGCTTCGGCAACGCCATCGTCGACGGCTGGGAAGGCAAAGTCAATTCGTGGCCGCTCGATGAAGGCCTGATCGACTACGTCTCGCCCGAGTACGGCAACGAGTCGCCCGCCAACGACCTCTACGTCGCCAACGTCATCGCCAACACCTCGATCAAGATTGCCGGCGAGGAGGTCGATACCTCCAAGATCACCAAGGAGCTTCTGGCGGACAAGCTGCAGGAGGCGGGCGGAGTGGAATCGAATGTCGCCACCGGCTACCACGCCATCGAGTTCCTTTTGTGGGGCCAGGACCTCAACGGCACCGGCCCCGGCGCCGGCAACCGCCCGGCGACCGACTACGACGTGAAGAACTGCTCGAACGGCCACTGCGAGCGCAGAGCGCAGTACCTGCGGACGGCGACCGACCTGCTCGTCGATAATCTTGCCTGGATGACCGCGCAGTGGGGCCCTGAGGGCGCCGCAAGAAAGGCCGTCATGGCCGACGACGGCAAGGCCGGGCTCGTTGCCATCTTCAAGGCGCTCGGCAGCCTGTCTTACGGCGAGATGGCGGGCGAGCGCATGAAGCTGGGGCTGCTGATCCACGACCCGGAGGAGGAGCACGACTGCTTCTCCGACAACACGCACAACTCGCACTACTACGACGCCAAGGGCATGCAGAACGTGTACCTCGGCACCTACAAGCGCATCGACGGCTCGGTCGTTGAGGGCCCCAGCCCCTCCGATCTCGTTCGCGCCAAGTCGTCGGAGACGGACGCGCGCACGCGGGCGGCAATCGATGAGACGATGAACCGCATGAGCGCCATCGTGAAGCGCGCGGGCGCCGGCGAGGCGTACGATCAGATGATCGGCGAAGGCAATGCGGAAGGGAACGCCATCGTCGATGCGGCCATCAAGGCTCTTGTGGCTCAGGCCAAGGAGTTCGAGCGCGACATCGCCGCCCTCGATCTCAAGGCGATCGAGTTTGAGGGCTCCAACAGCCTCGACAGCCCCGAAAAAGTCAAATCGGAGAAGTAGCGGGGCCGCCCCGATGCCATCGGTTATGGTCCGCGCATGTCCAGCAAATTGAAATCGGGTCTTCGCCTCGCTCTGCTTGTGCTTCCGGGGCTCGTGGCAATCGCCGCCATGGGGCTCGTCCTGAGCGCCCGCCTCGGGCAGGCGACCCCGACCACGGAGCCGGCGCATGCAGAGGGCGAGGAGAGCCCCGGCGGAACGGCGACGACGCAGGAAAGCATCAAGACCCGCGATGCCTTCTCGCATTTCTCCCACGGCATCGGGTTTGCGGGCGAAGGCAGGTTTAAGATCGGCAACGCCATCTTCCGCAAGCTGTGGGTCTCGGCCCCGTCCTCGACCAAGAGCTCTGACGGACTGGGACCGCTCTATAATTCGCGCTCGTGCCAGAGCTGCCACTTCAAGGACGGCCGCGGGCATCCGCCCAAGGCGAACTTTCCCGACGATACCGCGGAGTCGATGTTCCTGCGGCTGTCCATTCCGCCCGAGACCGCCGAGCAGCGGCGCCAACTGGCGGACCATCGCCTCAACAGCATCGACGAGCCCACTTACGGCGGGCAGCTGCAGGACGTCGCCATTCAGGGCCACGATGGCGAAGGCCACATGCACATCACCTACGACGAGGTGCCGGTGACGCTTGGCGACGGCACCACGGTCAAGCTGCGAAAGCCGACCTACACCATCACCGACCTGAAGTACGGGGCCCTGCACCTCAAGACCCTGATGTCGCCGCGTGTGGCGCCGCAGATGATCGGCCTCGGCCTCATCGAGGCGATACCCGAAAAACAGATTCGCGCCCACGCCGATCCCGACGACAAGGACGGCGACGGCATCTCGGGGCGCACCAACGAAGTATGGTCGCTCGCCGATGATCGTGTCGTTCTGGGGCGTTTCGGCTGGAAGGCCGGCGTGCCATCGATCCGTCAGCAGGCCGCATCAGCCTTCGCCGGCGACATGGGCCTATCGACGCCGCTCGTGCACAAGTCGGCCGGCGACTGCACGGCGGCGCAGAGCTTCTGCCTCAATGCGCCCAACGGTGACAGCGAGCGGGACGGCAACGTCGAGGTCGGATCGACGCTCTTCGACCTTGTCGTCTTCTACGCGCAGAACCTGGCCGTGCCGCCGCGGCGCAACTTTGCCGATCCGGCCGTTCAACACGGAAAGACCCTGTTTGATGCGCTCGGCTGCCAGTCGTGCCACGCGCCGTCCTTCACCACCGGCACGGTTAAGGGCCAACCCCAACTCAGCAACCAGAGGATCTGGCCCTATACGGATCTCTTGCTGCACGACATGGGCGAGGGCCTCGCCGATAACCGTCCGGAAGGGATGGCGGACGGGCAGGAGTGGCGCACGGCGCCGCTGTGGGGTATCGGTCTGACCGAAACCGTGAGCGGCCATACGTTTTTCCTTCACGACGGCCGTGCGCGCAATGTTGAGGAAGCGATCTTGTGGCACGGCGGAGAGGCGCAAGCATCGCGCGATGGCTATGCGGCCTTGTCCAAAGCCGAGCGCGAGGCGCTGCACAGTTTCGTAAATTCGCTGTGACGCAGCGGCGCGCGGGCGCGCGCCGCGTTGCCTCTAGGCGCTTTCTGCTTTTGATGGCCCTGCTCCTTGCCGGGATGGGACCTGCCGCTGCATTCGATGATGCACGGCTCGCCAAGCGCGCGCTCGAGCATCACATTCTCCCCGGCTACGAGCGCTTCGCTAACGCCGCAAAGGATTTCGCAGGCAAGGCCGCCGCCCTGTGTCAGAAGCAATCGGCCGCCGCCTTGGCGGAGACACGCAGCGCGGCAAGGCGTGCCCTTGAGGCCTGGGGCCGCATCGAGCACATCCGCTTCGGCCCCATCGCGGAAAAGCAGGGCCACGACCGCCTTCTCTTCTACCCAGACCCGCACGGCATCGCCCTCAGGCAGATCGCTCGCGTCTTGCGCCGGGGTGATGAGGCGGACCTGGCGCCCGACAAACTCGAGCACGCGAGCGTCGCCGTCCAAGGTTTCACCGCAATCGACCACGTCCTGTTCGGCAAAGGCTCAGACGCTCTTGCCGCGTCTTCCGGGTCTGCCTCCTTCCGCTGCCGCTACCTGCGGGCGCTCGCCGACGGCATCGCCGGCATTGCCGCCGAGACGCTCAGCGCGTGGGCTGGCGGCTACAGGGAGACATGGCTTCATCCCGGCGGCGGCAACCGCGTCTTCCTCACGTCCCAAGAGACCACGCAGGCGCTCGTGCGTGCCTATGTGAGCGAGCTCGAGGCCGTTCGCCTCCAGCGCCTGGCGCCGGTTCTCAGCGATGAGAAAAAGCGCAGCGGACACACCGAGCCCCTGCTTGCGCGAAGCGGACTGGGCGTGCCTTTCCTCCTTGCCAACATCGAAGGCGTCCGCGATCTCCTCACCGCGAGCGGCTTTGTCGATCCGGCCTTTGCCGCAACCGACAAAGAGAGATCCGCCATGAGCATTCTGGAAAGCGTCGTGACCGACCTCGGCTTTGCCCTGCGCGCGGGGCAGAGCGCCGTCGCCATTGCGCCCAATGTGTTCGCCGATGCGCAGGCCCGCGCGGCGCTCACCCCGATGCTCTATTCCCTCAAGAATGCCGAGGAGACGGGCCGGTCAGCGTTGAGCACACTGACCGGCCGGTCGCTCGGCTTCAACTCGCTCGACGGCGATTGAAGCCGGTTAGGGCCTACTCGGCGTTGGCGGCCGTCTTGCGCGCCTGGAACATGCCGGACATGTCGAGCACGGTCTGCGCGCCCTTCGTCGACAGCTTCTTTACCTGCTTGGCGTCGAGATCGAACTTCTTCAAGTCGACCATGCGGATCGTCTGATCGGCGTAGGTCCTATAGTACATGCGCAGGTTCTGTGGGTCGCGCATCGCCGTAAACAGAGTCTGATCCGCCTCGGCTTTGCCGTTTTCGTCAGCGCGCACCGCCCCCACGGGGATGTCGAAGTTGTTCAAGATATGGAAGCCGTTGAAGACGCCGTCCGTTGCGTCTTTCGCCGGCTTGGCGGTGGAGGCGAACACGGCGGCGCGCACGAAGCGCGAGGGCGGGGTGAAGTCGCCCGGCAGCCCGAGCATGCCGTCGCCCATGCCGAAGCTCTGGAACGTCGTGCCGTCAATCTTGACGGGCTTGGCGCCGAGCGGGTCGAGCGCGATGTAGTTGCGCAGGTTCGTCATGTGCCAGTCGAACGTGGGCGAGTTCGTGAGCACGCCCAGCGGATTGTCGCGCAGGACCAGCTTGCCGCCGATCGGCTCGATCACCAGGCTCTTGCCGCTCTTGTCGTAGACGACCCAGTGGAACGGCTGCACCTGCTGCGGCCAGCCCGGCACCAGCGTCGGCGCTACGACCGCGTTGCCGGCCTCGATCGCAGCGCGCGCCTCGTCGACGCTGGCAAAGCTCGTCAGGATCCAGTTGGAGAAATCGACAGGCGACATCGACTGCGCCTGGTTCGCGGCAGTGGTCGGCGTGTACTCGGCTTCGGTGGGAAAATAGAACGCGCCGATCGCCAGTCCCTTCTCGTTGATTCCGTCCATGATGCCGAGATTGCCGAACACGATCACGCCGACCGCACCATATTTCGACGTCCACGTCTTGCCGTCGCCGAGCGGCGTCTGTCCGACGAACGCATAGCCGCGCGGTACCACCGCCAGATCCATTTCGAGCGGGATGCCGAACTCAACCGTGCGGCCGTGCACGATCGAGCCGTCGGCATTTTTCAGAAGAATGCCGGTGCAGGCGCTGGCTGACGTTGCGGCGGTGAATGCGGTGATCGCGGCAAGGGCAGTCGCGCGGAAAAGGGTGGACTTGCATTTCATGAGAGTGCTCCGTTGGCCGTCCCGACATCTGCGGGTGGAGCTCTTCTCTAGGCTTTGTTGCTTTAGGACGCGTGAGTGGCGCCGTTAGAATTGTCTCTTTCGGGTTACGGCGAGGCCGCAACCTAGATCAAGCGCCCGGGAAAATGCGAGCTGCAGGCCATCACATGGGTGATCGCAGCCGTGTCGTACTCATCGCCCGAGCGGTAGGTCTCGAAAAATAGATTGAGGCGGGCGACGCGCTCTGGCGCGGCATCGACGGATTGCAGGCCGACCGAGACGCCATAGTTGGTGAACGCAAACTTGATGCCGGACAGATTGGGCTCCCGGCAAAAGTAGCCGTCGCCTATCCACATGCGATCGAGCATGTCGAGGCAGCGCGTCCTTTGCAGCCGCGCCCACTGCTCCTCGGGAAAGAAATGGGTCATCCACAACATCATGCCGAGACCCAGATCCTGAGTGATCACCAGGTCTTGCGCCGTTTTCTCGATGAGCGTGCGCATGTCTTCGATCTGCGGCGCCAGCGCGCGCTCGTCGAGAATGCGGTACGACACGTAGCCGTCGAAGGCATCGAGCGCGCCCAGCCCGAAACCGGGGTAAGGGCCGCTCAAGTCCTCCTTCATTTTCCACACGACGCCACGACCCGGAATGAGGAAGGCGTCGTGTATCTGCTGCACGAGGGCGACGCCGGCCTGGCGATAGCGCGGAATGTGCCGTCCCAGCATGGCAAGCGCGAAGAGCCACATGGCCAGGTAATGGAAGTACTGACCGTCGCGGTCGGGCTCCTCGCCGATGCGAATGCCGCGCGCCCGGCCCAGCACGCGGTCGACCTCCGCGACCACCCATTCCGCCTGATCCAGGAACGCCTTTTCGCCCAGCTGGTCGTAGAGGGAGACCAGGAGAACGACGCCGAATGCGTCGGTCCACAGATAGCGCAGCCCGTTCGGCCAGATGCGCCGTTCCCGCATCCAATCCAGCTTCGCGAGGACATAGTCGGTCTCGGCCACGGCCGCCATCACCGCTCACCGCCCGTTTTTCGTGCACAGATCGCCATTAAGTGGCAGCGCTGCCACACCAATCCAGTTTAATATGCCCCTCGCCGGACCACGCCAAGCAGAGCAATCAATCGATCCGGCTTGAAGTATAGGGGAGAAACACCATGGATCTTGTCACCGCACTTGCGGTCAGCATCGGCCTTTTGGGCGGCGTTGCGACCTACCTTTACCTATCTGATTTTTGGGTCTTGGGCCTGCAGATCTGGGCAGCCTTCATCGCGTGGGCCAGCTTCTATCATTGCGGTGGAAAGTTCCAAGGCTTCATATCCAGCATCCTTGCCAACCTTTGGGGTGTGGTGTGGGGCGCGCTTACGCTGATTGCCTTCTCGAACCTAGATCTCGGCCTTGAGGCGCCCATTTGGGCCGGCATCTGCGTCGCAGTCGGCGTCGGGCTCATGGTCTTAGGTGCCAAGATTCCGATCTTCTCGGCGATCCCTGCCTCGGTTTACGGCTACGCCGCTACCGTCGCCTTGGCGTTGTTGACGAACAGCGTGCCAAGCCTGATGGAGCCGACGCTGGCCAACCCGGCCGCAATCGTCGCGATCTCAATGTTCGGCGGTGCCGTCTTCGGCCTCATCTCCGAGGCGTTTGCCGGTGTGATGGCGAAGTCGTAGCGAATCGGGCTGCGCGATCGATCGTCGGGTCTACAAGAGTGCGCCATCGGGCGGGGGCTCTAGCCCATCAACCCGGTGGCGCACGGGTCGGTTTATCTGTGCGCGCTATCTTCCCTGGCGCGCGGGGCGCGACGCGCGGTGGGCGCGATAGCGGCGGATCAGCGCGTTCGTCGAGCCGTCGTGCTTGAGCGGCGGCTCGGAGGCATCCTGCAGCTCGGGAATAATGCGCTTGGCCAGCACCTTGCCCAGCTCCACCCCCCACTGATCGAAGGAATCGATGCCCCAGACGGCGCCCTGGGTGAAGACGCTGTGCTCATAGAGCGCAACGAGCGTGCCCAGCGTCTTCGGGTCGAGCCGTTCGGCGAGGATCGTGTTGGTCGGGCGGTTGCCTTCGGTGACCCGGAACGGCGTCTGGAAGGCCGGGGAGCCTTCCGCGGTGAGCTCGGCCGCGGTCTTGCCGAAGGCGAGCGCCTCGGCCTGGGCGAACAGATTGGCCATCAGCAGATCGTGGTGATCGGCGAGCGGGCTCAGCGGCTCGAAAAACCCGATCAGGTCGCAGGGGATGAGCTTCGTGCCCTGGTGGATGAGCTGGTAGAACGAGTGCTGGCCGTCGGTTCCGGGCTCGCCCCAGATGATGGGACCGGTCTGATAGTTGACGCGATTGGCGCGCAGGTCGACGTGCTTGCCGTTGCTCTCCATCTGCAGCTGCTGCAGGTAGGCGGGGAAGCGCGCCAGGTGCTCGGCGTACGGCATGATGCCGAGCGTCTCGGCGCCGAAGAAATTGTTGTACCAGACCGTCAACAGCCCCATCAGAACCGGCAGGTTCTTCTCCAGCGGCGTTGCGCGGAAATGCTCGTCCATGGCGTGAAAGCCGGAGAGCATGGCGCGGAAGTTTTCCGGCCCGACGGCGATCATGGTGGAGAGGCCGATGGCGCTATCCATCGAGTAGCGCCCGCCGACCCAATCCCAGAACTCGAACATGAGCTCAGGATCGATGCCGAACTTCTCCACGCCGGCCGTGTTGGTGGAATCGGCTACGAAGTGCTTGGCGACGGCCGCCTCATCCTTGAGCTTCTCAACCACCCAGGCCCGCGCGGTCGCCGCGTTGGTCATCGTCTCCAGCGTGGTGAAGGTCTTGGACGAGATGATGAACAGCGTCTCGGCCGCATCCAGATCCTGCGTCGCCTCGGCGAAGGCCGCCCCATCCACGTTGGAGATGAAGCGGAACGTCATGCTGCGGTCGGAGAAGGGCCGTAGCGCCAGATAGGCCATCTCCGGCCCCAAATAGGAGCCGCCGATGCCGACGTTGATCACGTTCTTGATGCGCTTTCCCGTGTGCCCGGTCCATTCTCCTGAACGCACCTTTTCGGCGAAGGCGGCCATGCGATCGAGCACGGCGTGCACGTCGGGCACCACGTTGTGGCCGTCGACCTTGATCACCGCCTCGCGGGGCGCGCGCAGCGCCACGTGCAGGACAGCGCGCTTCTCGGTCGTGTTGATCTTCTCGCCGCGGAACATGGCATCGCGCCGCTCGGCCACCCCGCACTCGGCAGCAAGATGCAGCAGGAGCTGCATCGTCACGTCCGTAATGCGGTTCTTGGAGTAGTCGAGAAGCAGGCCTGCGCCCTCCGCCGTGAAGCGCTCGGCGCGCCTGGAATCGTCGGCAAACATCCGGCGCAGATGCACGTCCTTGATCTTCGCCTGGTGCTCGGCCAGCGCTTGCCACGTGGCGGTCCCGATAAGCGGGGTGACACCCATCTTCCGCACTCCTATTTCAGCGCCTTGCTCTTGGCTTCGATGGATGCCAGCAGGTCCTGCCAGGACTTGACGAAGGACTTGGCGCCTTCGACTTGCAGCTGGCGCCCGAGCGCCTCGGGATCGATACGGGCACTGGAATACTCGGCCAGGACCTTGTCGCAGTCGCCGCCGTCGGGCGCCAGAAAACTGCCGACCGTGCCGTGATCGGCGAAAGCGAGCAGCGTCTCGTCCGGCATCGTGTTGACGGTGTTGGGCGCGGCAAGCCCGTTGACGTACATGGTGTCGGGCGCCTTCGGATCTTTGGTGCTGGTGCTGGCGAACAGCAGCCGCTGCGGGCGCGCCCCGAGCGATTCCAGGCGCTGCCAGCGGTCCGAGGCGAGCACCTCGCGATAGGAGCGATAGGCCTGCTTGGCGACCGCGATGCCGAGCTTGTCGCGCAAGGGATCGGGCACCTTGTCCATCACGGCTTTGTCCCAGCGGCTGATGAACACGGACGCGACCGAGCGCACGTCCGGGTCGAGGCCGACGGCGATGCGCCGCTCCAGCCCCTTCATGTAGGCGTCGGACGCGGCCAGGTAGTCGGACGCCGAGAACAGCAGCGTCACGTTCACCGTCACGCCGGAGAAGATCGCCTCCTCGATCGCCGGCAGGCCTTCCTTGGTGCCGGGGATCTTGATGAAGAGATTGGGCTTGGCCGCCCTGTTGTAGAGACGCTTGGCCTCGGCGATGGTCGCCTTGGTGTCGTAGGCGAGCAGCGGGGAGACCTCCAGCGACACCCAGCCATCGACCGTTGCCGTGCGCTTATGCACGGCCAGGAACAGATCGGCGGCGCGCGACAAGTCCTCCAGCGCCAGCTCGAAGAACAGCGCCTCGCCGGCATAGCCGCTTTTCATCAGGCGGCGAATGGCGTCGTCGTACTTGTCGCTCTTGGAGACCGCCTTATCGAAGATCGTCGGATTCGACGTCAGCCCGGTCACGGAAAGCTCGTCGATGTATTTCAGCAGCGTTCCGCTGTCGAGCATCTCGCGCGTGATATCGTCGATCCACAGGCTCTGCCCCGCGTCGTGCAGTTTTTGGGTCGCCTTCACGATCTGTCCTCCTCAAACCGGCAGCAGCGCCGAGAATTCGTGTTTCTTGAGCTCCCCGATGCAATCCAGCACGATGTCCGCCGACGGGTCGTTCGCGATCGCTTCGGAGTCGAGCGCGTAGTGGCCTTGCCTGACAAAGGCGGTCGTGACGCGGTCCTCCCAAGCCGACTTGATAGCATCGAGAACGCTAAGCTTGTCATCGATAACGACATAGTGCCCCGCCGGATAGGCACGTTCCACGGCGTTCAATTCATCCTCTTTGTGCACGTAGTCGAGGACACGTCCATCGAAGGCTGTCCACAAACCCGCCTGTACCAGCTTGAAGGGCTGAAACACGCCGTCTCCATCGGTGAGAATAACCGGCAGCCCCCACTGGCGCACATGGTCCACCACGGAAAGCGCCTCGGGGTAGAGATGCTTTGCGAAGGGATACTCCATCAGCCAATTGGACAAGAGCAAGGCCCCCGGATCATTGAGGTGCTCTAAGCGAAAACGCTCCAGCGTGCCGAGAAAATCGGCGTAGCCGCGCTTGGCGCGCTGCTCCTCGTAGATAGCCCAGAAGCGGTTGCTCGCACCCTGGCCGAACCTGTCCAGCACCTCCTTCTTGAGATCGGCCTTCACGGCGTCGTTGTCGAGAAGCGTGTTGTCGACGTCGAACAAAAAGACGATCTCGTGCGTCCCACGCATCAGCTATCCCCTGTCGGCGCCGGGTTCAGCCAAGGTCCGTCCTCGCCGATGAGCTGCTCGGCCTCGTTCGGCCCCCACGTATTGGGGGCATAGCTGTACAGCGGCGTCACATCGCCGAGGATGTCGTTGACGATGCGCCACTCCGCATCGACGATGTCCTCGCGCGTGAACAGCTCGCTGTTGCCGTTCATCGCGTCTCCGAGCAGCCGCTGATAGGGCGGCACGTCCGCCCCGGGCTGCCGGGTCAGGATCAGCTCGATATCCTCGCCCACCATGCGGTCGCCCGGCGTCTTGACGCGCGCACCGAACGCCACCGTGACGTTGGGGCCGATGCGAAAGCGCATGTGTCCCGAGGCGGGCGACACGATCTCGCCGAAGGTCTCGCGCGGGGGACGCTTGAACTCGACGATCGCCTCCGCGGCCGTCACCGGCAGGAGCTTGCCCGAGCGGATGAAGATGGGCACGCCGGCCCAACGCCAGTTGTCGATCGAAAACCTCGCCGCGGCGAACGTCTCCACCGTCGACTCCGGCGCCACACCCGGCACCTTGTGGTAGCCCTGATACTGACCGCGCACGACATCCTCTTTGCCGAGTGCACGCACGGCCTTCAAGAGGCTCGCCTTGGAATCGCGCATGGCCTCGTGCTGCTGGCCCGTGGGCGGGTCCATGGTCAGCGAGGCCAACACCTGCAGCATGTGGTTCTGGATGACGTCGCGGATGGCGCCGGTCTCATCGTAGAACCTGCCACGATCCTGAACGCCGAAGTTCTCGGCCATCGTGATCTGAATCGAGCGCACGTTGTCGCGGTTGAACAGCGGCTCGAACATCGAGTTGGCAAAGCGCGTGTAGAGGATGTTCTGCACCGGCTCCTTGCCGAGATAGTGGTCGATGCGGAAGACGTTCTCCTCGGAGAAGTATTCATCGATGATCGCGCTCAGCTCGGTCGCCGACTTGCGGTCGCGGCCGAACGGCTTCTCGACGACAAGCCGGGCGTTGTCGGCGCACCCAGATTTGGCGAGCTGCGCGGTGACGACCGAGAACAGAATCGGAGGGATCGCAAGGTAGTGCAGGGGGCGCTTGGCGTTGCCCATCTGCTTGCGCAGCGCCTGAAACGTCGCGGGATCGTTGTAGTCGCCGTCGACGTAGCGGAGTTGGCTCAGGAGCTGGACGAAGGATTCGGACTTGGTGTTGCCCCCATGCGCCGAAACGCTCTCTTTCGCGCGCGCCTTGAGCTGATCGAGGTTCCAGCCCGATTTGGCAACACCGATGATGGGGACGGTAAGCCCCTCATCGCGCACCAGACCGAACAGGGCGGGAAAGATCTGCTTGTAGGCGAGATCGCCGGTTGCGCCGAAGAAGACGAGCGCGTCGGATTTCCCATTTACCTTCGAATTGGTCATGGCGCTTTCTTCTCCAGGTGGCCGCCGAACTCGAAGCGCATCGCCGACATGAGCTTGTCGGCAAACTCCGCATCACCGCGGGAGGCAAAGCGCGAAAAGAGCGCCGATGAGATGACGGGCGCGGGCACGCCCTCGTCGATCGCCGCCTGCAGGGTCCAGCGTCCCTCGCCAGAATCGGAGACGCGGCCTTCGAAGTTCGACAGATCGTGGTTCTGGCGCAGGGCCGCTGCGGTCAGATCGAGCAGCCACGAGCCGATGACGCTGCCGCGCCGCCACACCTCGGCAACCTCGGGCAGGTTCAGCTCGTACTGGTAGAGCTGAGGCTCGCGCAGTGGCGTCGTCTCGGCGTCCAGCGCACGGTGCTCGGTGCCGGCATTCGCATTCTTGAGGATGTTGAGGCCTTCGGCGTAGGCGGCCATCACGCCGTACTCGATGCCGTTGTGCACCATCTTGACGAAGTGCCCGGCGCCGTTGGGGCCGCAATGCAGGTAGCCGTTCTCGGCCGGGCTCGGCTGCCCCGTCGCGCCGGGGGTGCGCGGTGCCGAGGCGACACCAGGGGCCAGAACCTTGAAGATCGGATCGAGATGCTGCACGACATCGTCCTCGCCGCCGATCATCATGCAATAGCCGCGCTCCAGCCCCCACACGCCGCCGCTGACGCCGACGTCGACGTAGTGCAGCTGCTTGGCCTTGAGCGCTTTGGCGCGGCGCAAGTCGTCATGATAGTAGGAATTGCCGCCGTCGATGACGATGTCGCCGGGCGAGAGCAGCGGCGTCAGCTCGGCGAGCACCGCGTCGACCGCGCCGGCCGGCACCATCATCCACACCGCCCGCGGCTTCGCCAGCGAATTGACGAACGTCTTGAGGTCGGTCGAGCCCTTCGCCCCTCTGGCGATGAGGTCCTGCACCGCAGTCGCGTGCGTGTCGAAGACATGAAGCTCATGTCCGGCCCGCATCAGCCGCACGACCATGTTGGCGCCCATCCGGCCGAGGCCGATCATCCCGAGTTGCATCGCTCTACTCCGTACATTGTTGGCGACGAACGCCCCGAGGGGGACGTCACGAACCACGGCCCAATGCTTGTTTGGCCGCGGCAACCACGCGCTCCGGCGTGAATCCGAAATGTTTGGTGACAACCTTGATGGGCGCCGACATACCGAATGTATGCATGCCGAGCACCACTCCCTTGGGGCCCGCATAGCGGTCCCAGCCGATGGGCGAGGCCTCCTCCACCGTCACGCGCGCGGTCGCATCGGGCGGCAGCACCTTATTGCGGTAGGCCTGGCTCTGCTCCTCGAACAGCTCCCGGCACGGCATGCTGACGACGCGCGCTGAAATCTTTTCTTTCGCCAGGAGCTCGCGGGCGGCCAGGCACAGCGACACCTCGCTGCCCGTTCCGATCAGGATCACGTCCGGCTTGCCTTTCGGTGCCTCGGCGAGGATGTAGGCGCCCTTCGCCACCCCGTTCGCCGGCGCAAACATCTTGCGGTCGAGGATCGGCAGCGCCTGGCGCGTGCAGATGAGCGCCACGGGCCGGTTCTGGAAAGGCAGGATGAGGCGATAGGCTTCCGCCATCTCGTTGGCATCCGCCGGGCGAATGACGACCATGCCGGGGATGGCGCGCAGCGACACCAGCTGCTCGATCGGCTGGTGGGTCGGGCCGTCCTGGCCGAGGCTGATCGAATCGTGCGTCCACACGTTGAGCACCGGCAGGTCCATCAGCGAGGACAAGCGGATGGCGCCGCGCGCATAGTCGGTGAAGATCAGGAAGCCAGAGCCGTAGCCGCGCAGGCCCGTCAGCGTCATGCCGCTGACGATGGCGCACATGGCGTGCTCGCGAATGCCGAAATGCATGTTGCGGCCGGCATAATCGCCGAGGCGCCCGTAAGGCTGAAAGTCGCCGGCGCCCTCGAATAGGAGCCGCGTCTTGGTGCTGGGCGCGAGATCGGCGGCCCCACCCATGACCCAAGGGACCTGCTCCGCGATCGCATTCAGCACCTTGCCGGAGGCATCCCGCGTCGACATGCCCTTGGCATCGGCTGCAAAGGTCGGGATCTTGCGGTCCCAGCCCTTGGGCAGCGTGCGCGTCTCGATGTGCCCGATATCCTCGGCAAGCTTCGGGTATTTCTTGGCGTAGCCCTTGAACAGCGCCTGCCAGGCGCGACGGCAGGCGGCGCCGCGCTTGCCCATGCCGGCGCTGAAATGCTCGCGCACGCCCTTGGGCACAACAAAGGTCTTGTCGGGATCGAAGCCGAAGAACTGTTTCGCGAGCCGCGCCTCCTCCTCGCCCAGCGGCTCGCCATGGGCGGAGGGCGTGTCGTGCTTGTCGGGCGCGCCATAACCGATGTGGCTGTGCACGATGATCAGCGTCGGGCGGTCGTCCGTCTTTAGGAATTCCTCATACGCACGCGCGAGCTGGTCCATGTCGTTGGCATCGCTCACGCGCGTCACGTTCCAGCCGTAGCCGAGGAAGCGTGCGGCGACGTCCTCGGTGAAGGCGATGTCGGTGTGGCCCTCGATCGTGACGTGGTTCTGATCGTAGATCCAGCACAGGTTGGAGAGCTTCAGGTGGCCGGCGATGGACGCCGCCTCGCTGGAGATGCCCTCCATCATGCAGCCGTCGCCGCATAGCGCGTAGACTTTGAAATCGAACAGATCGAAGCTTGGCTTGTTGTAGGTCGCGGCCAGCCACTCGCGCGCGATCGCCATGCCGACGCTCGTCGCCAGCCCCTGCCCCAGCGGCCCCGTCGTCGTCTCCACGCCCGTCGTCCACCCGTATTCGGGGTGGCCCGGGCAGCGGCTGCCTTCCTCGCGGAACGTCTTGATGTCGGCAAGCGTGACCGCGTCGCGTCCGCCCTTCTGGTAGGATGTGTTTGCCGCTTTAATCCCCGCCAGAAAGATCAGGCTGTAGAGCAGCATCGAGGCGTGCCCGCTCGAGAGAACGAAGCGGTCGCGGTTGATCCATTCGGGATCCTTGGGGTCGTAGCGCAGGAACTGCTGCCACAATGTGTATGCCGTCGGCGCGGCATCCATCGGCGTGCCGGGATGGCCCGATTGGGCTTTCTGAATGGCATCGATGGACAGCGTGCGAATGGTGTTGATCGCAAGCTGATCAATATTTTGGTCAGTCTTCATCGCCGGCGCCAGTAGCCTTTGCAAACGTTGTACTTGCGTTGCGCGGCCTGCCTGCGGCGGACCTCGAATGGTTTCGTTTTCCCGACCAGACCGGCCTGGGCCTTAAGTCGTGTGCTCGGCAGCGAGCGCGAAGGCGGACGGCGGCGCCTCGAAGAGGTGGTCCATCCGCTTGTCCCAGGCCCGCACCCCTCCGGTGATGCCCGCCTCGTTGGAGACGGTCTTCACATTGGCCGGCAGGTCGGGCTCGATCAGCCGCGAGTTTCCACCGCCAATGTACAACGTGTCGTACATAACGACGGTTTCGAGAATCTCGATAATTTTACGGACCCGCTTGTTCCAGCGCTTGCGCCCGATCTTCTCGATGGCCTTCTCGCCGACGTACTCGTCGTAGTCCTTCCCGCCCTTGATGGGGTGCTGGCTCAGCTCAAGATGCGGTGCCAACCGCCCATCGAGGAAATGGGCGAACCCCATGCCGGTGCCCATGGTGATGACGCATTCGGTCCCGCGGCCCTCGATCACGCCGAGACCCTGAACGCTTGCATCGTTCAGAATACGTACGGGCTTGCCGAGCTTGTCGGAGATGACGGTGCCGAGCTTGAACCCTTTCCACAGCTTGGTGCCGAGATTGGGGGCCGTGAAGATGGTCTCGCGGCGCACGACGCCGGGAAATCCAATGGTAATGCGGTCAAATTGCTTGAGCTGCTTTGCCAGGCCCACCAGGCCCGCGACGACCGCCTCAGGCTTGGCAGGCTTGGGCGTCACAACGCGCACACGATCGGAGATCATGTCGCCCGCGGGGGAGAGGATTCCGGCCTTGAGGTGGCTGCCGCCTATGTCGAAGGCGAGCGTGAGGGGTCGTTTGCCGTGCGCGCGATGGTCAGTGCTGCCCATTGCCGGCCCTTCCAGTTCCGCTTTGAGACGGCCGTTTGCGGCTGTCTAATAGATTTGCGGCGCTCATTTGCGACACAAGGGGGGTGTGCCAAATTGCACGCGCGCAGGGACGCTAGCGGAAATATGTAAATTCGAAGCTGAAATGATCCGCCGCTTGTCGATTTAATTGAACGGCGAAACGCTTTGTTATTGCGCGGGACGCAGAAGGTACAGATGACAATAGCGATACAGCCGCACGGGAGCGTCGCATGGGTGATCCTTCACAAGCCACGGTCAAGAAGCCCGAGGTGGGGAGGCTGCGGGTCTTCGAGGATCTCCCCGCGCTCTCCCGCGCCGCCGCCGATTTCCTGTGCGAGACCGCGATGCGCAAGACCGGCCCGGTGCGCATTGCCCTATCGGGCGGCGAGACGCCGAAGCCGATGTATGAGCTGCTCGCGCAAGATCCGGTTCGCCGCCGGCTCCCCTGGGATCGCGTTCACTGGATCCTCGGAGACGAGCGGTTCGTGGCCCCGTCCGACCCCGCCAGCAACTACGGCATGGCGCGCGCTGCGTTCCTCGATCATGTGCCGGTGCCGGCCGAGAACGTGCATCCGGTGCCGACCGCGGGCCTCGATCTCGATCAAGCCGCCGAGAGATACCAAGCCACGCTCAAGTCGCTCTATGGCGCCGACACGCTGCGCATGGACCGGCCCTTGCTGGACTTGACGCTGCTTGGCCTCGGCCCCGACGGCCACACCGCCTCGCTCCTTCCCGGCCAGCCCGTGTTGCTGGAGAATAAACGCTGGGTGGCCCCGGTGCCGCACGGCCGCCCGCAGCCGCGCGTCAGCCTGACCTACCCCGCGCTCGACTCGAGCCGCATCGTTGCCTTCCTCGTCGCCGGCGAGGAGAAGCGCGAGATCCTCGATCGGGTCCTGTCGGGCGACACCAGCGTGCCGGCGGGCCGCATCCGCCCGGTGGGTGAGGTGATCTGGTTCGTCGATAAGGCGGCGGCGGGACGCTGGTCTTAACAGCCGCTCTCAAGCACGGATGAGGCTGCCTTCAACGCCTGCCAGATGCCGCGCGTGATAGCCCGTCTCCATGTCGAAGAGCATGTGCACCACAATTTCAACCGCGCTCTCGATCGGCAGCCGTGCGCGCCAAGAACGCTGAGTGAGCCTCTGGCCGAAATCGCCTGATGTGATCTATTGTAGCCACCGCCACATGAGGTGCACCGGCAGATGGCCGCTATCGAAATGCAAGGGGGATCAGGTGGGAGACGCTGCTTCGGCAGACAACGTGCACGAGTTCGTGAGCACCGCGTCCTGCGATGCGCCCAGGTTGCGCGATCGCGACAATCATAGCGGTCCCTAGTCAGCGCATGCCGAGCAGGTTGACTTCACGCATCGGCTTCTTGGTCTATCTCGTCGGGTACTTGGCGCTCGTCGCTTGGTTCAAGTGGGTTGACGTCTACCACGCCAACTTCGCGACCACCGGCCTCACCGTCGTCATTTACAACCTCGCTCGCACTCTGTTTGTCTTCTACCTGTTTTGGATCTTGACCGGGGCCGGCGCGCTCGTATTGCGCCGCGCATTGCGCGATAGAGAGGAAATCGCCGCGCCCGGCCGCCTGGCGCTGTATTTCTTTGCCGGCGCCGGCGCCTGGCAAATCGCCCTTCTCGCACTCGGCTATCTCAATCTTTATTCGGTGCCTGTTGCCGTCGTGGCGACCTTGCCCTTCCTCATCCTATCGTGGAACAACGTGCACTCTGCCGCTCGAGCGCTAAGACAGCAGTTGAGAAGTAGCGACCGCTCGACTCTTGCCGGCATGGGAGCGGTCGGCGTGACCGCATTGCTGCTTCTGGTGGTCAAGGGTCTCTATCCGGGCGGCGCGAACGACTACTTCACGCACTATTTCCCGTATTATCGAACCGTCGTCGAGCACGGCGGCATCTGGCCCAATGAGGTCTGGTACCACTACTACTACTCCAAGGGTGCCGGCCTCTTCTTTCTCGGCATGCTCTTGACCGACCCTCTGGCGCCGCAGCTCGTCACCTATTGCTTCATGCTCGCGGCGGCCCTGGTGGTCTACCTGATGGTGCGCGCCAGCGCTTCGAACCCCTCGTGGGCGTGGGCTGCGGTCGTAATATTTCTCGCAGTCTATATTAATACGCCGATCTGGGGGCAATTCGAGAAGCAGCACGAGATCAACGCCGCCTTCGTCATCGCGCTCGCATGGATGTCGGCCGCGGCGCTTGCGCCGTCCGGTCCCATTCCCAACAAAGCCTGGATCATCGGCACCGCACTGGCCATCGTCGGCGCCGTGATCATGAACACCTCAACCGGCTACTTCCTGGTTGCAACCTTCGCGGTGCTGGCCGCTTGGTACCTTTTGAGGCGCCGGTACGTCAGCGCATTTCTCTGTGTCGGTCTTGCTGGCGTCGCCGGGGCGACGCTTACCATTATCTTTCTCATCAACTATGTCACCACGGGCCTGATGGACGACCAGACCATCCTGACCTTGTGGCCATTCGTCGATTTGGCGAAGCTCCAGCAGATCGGAACGCTGGCCGTCGTGCTCAAACTGCACTGGGGCAAAGTCGGCATGGCGAGCGTGGAGATGCCGTTACTCGACGCGGCCAAATATTTCATCGCATCGATGCGACTCTATATCTTCCTGCCGCTGATCGCGGTCGGCTCTCTCGTCGCTGTCCGCTCAGTTCTAATTCGGATAAGAGAGGGTGCGTGGCGCGCCCGTCTCAACGCCCCATCCCAAGCCGCCGTCATTTCGGCGATGGCACTCGTGACGCTGGCACTTGCCCTGACGGTGGCGCAAGCACAGCCGATTTCGTTTTTCCGCTATTCCAGCTTTGTCGTGCCGCTTTCGATCGCCGGCGGAATCTTGCTGTGGTCGCTGCCGATCGATGGCGAGGCAAGCCTGCTCGGGCGAATTGTCCGCGACCGGCGTGCCCCCATCGTGATGGTCTTGATTGCGCTGACCCTCACGACCGCAGTGGCAAGTCGTCGGGCCAGCTTTTTTCGATCGGTGCTTCCAAACGCCTGGCACTTCGCAACCGGCGCCTACAGCATCGACACGGCCTATACGCTCCAGCAGGATTGGCCCAACAATCCGTGGGGAGCAATCTATCCCGGGGCTCGCGGTGCATATGCGGTCGTGGGACCCAAGACGCCGATCTGGTCCATGAACATTCTCGCCTACTGCATGCTGCCGGACTGCCAAGTCGAGACCCCCGAATCCTTCTCGCTCGGCACCGGCACGGCCGAGGTGCTTTTTGGATCGCCCGAGGCCGGCCGCGCCGCCCTGCAGGCATCCAGCCACAACTACTTTCTGTTCTCGCGCGAGCTCCCCCTCGATGATTATCTGCCGCGGAGTCCATTGTTCGCTCCCGACAACATCGCCAAGTATCTCGGCGTGCGCTGGACCGACGGGACCACCACGCTGCTGACGTGGCTGGGCCCCGATAGCAGACCGCTCGACGAAGATTGGGTCGCCGCCTATCGCCAGGCTGTCGAACAGTCCGGCGCCGCCACAAGCTACCCATACGACCAGATAAAATCCGTCTTTGCACGGCTGCATGCCATGCCGCCTCCCTGGCGCCCCTTCAAGCTGCCATGGGCACCATGACGGAGGCCGGAAGGAAACCGGGGATTGGCGGGCGCCTCAAGCGCGAACGACGGCACTTTCAACGCGCGCCAGATGCCGGCGGTGGTAGCCGCTCTCCATGTCGAAGAGCTTGCGCACCGCAATTGCAACCGCGCTCTCGATCGGCAGCCAGGCCAGAGCATAGGCCCACACCGCCAGCGCATAGGTCCACCCGATCGGCGTGACGAGGAGGCCGTAAACGGTGAACAGCGTGCCCAGGACCTGCGTGGTCTCCAGAACCGCGAACAGCTTCCAGCTCGGCCACGGCTTGGAGAAGAACCAGTGCTGGCTGCGGGTGACGTAGAGCGTCAGGTGGCCCGCAACCAGGAGCTTCAAAAAGATCATCGTCTGAATGAGCTCGCGATCGATGTGCATGACCCGGTCGACGAACCAGAACAGCAGGAACGTCTCGACGAGACCCATGATGCCGAGAGAGGTGGCCACCGTCAGAACGCGGGCCATATTCCAGCGCACCGGCTTCTTTGCGGTCGGCGCATTGTCGAAAGCGATCATCATGATCGGCAGATCGTTGAGGATCGCCAGCAGCACGATCATGATCGCCGTCACGGGATAGAAATTGAACACGATGATCGACAGCGTCATGAAGAGAAGGACGCGGATCGTCTCGGCGATGCGGAACGTGGCATAGCTCGACATGCGCTCGAAGATGCGGCGCGCTTCGGAGATCGCGCGGGTGATGACGCCGATGCCCGGCGCGGTCAGCACCAGGTCGGCGGCCGCGCGGGCGGCGTCCGTTGCCCCGCTCACAGCGATGCCGACGTCGGCCTGCTTCAGCGCCGGCGCGTCGTTGACGCCATCGCCGGTCATGCCGACGATATGGTCGCCGCCGGCCTGCAGCGCCTTCACGATCTTGAACTTGTGCTCGGGAAAGACGCGCGCGACGCCCTCGGCGCCCTCGATCTGCTCGCGAATGGAGCCCTGCGACACGCCCTCAACGAATACTTTGGTTGCCGAGAGCATGGGGCCGACAAATCCCAGCTTCGCTGCGATCTGCCGGGCGATCGCCTCGTGATCGCCCGTGACCATCTTGACGTCGACGCCCATCTGCCGCGTCGTCGCCAGCGTTTCTGCGGCGTCATCGCGGGGCGGATCAAAGAGCGGCAAGAGCCCGAGCATCTTCCAGGTTCCGCCGTTTTCGGTGGCGGCAACCGCAAGCGCCCGATAGCCGCCGCTTGCCAGCGCATCGACCTTTTGCTCCAGGCCTGCGCGCACGGTGGGCTTGAGTTTGCACAGATCGAAGATCACCTGCGGCGCGCCCTTGCTGTAACGCAGCGTTTTGCCGTTACGCACGACCGCGGCTTCGGTGCGTTTGCTGACGGGATCGAAGGGCGTGAACTTGGCGAGCTTCGCCAGCGCGGCGCCGCCCTGCTTCTGCCAGCCTGCAAGGACGGCCGAATCGATGGCATCGGGGTCATCGCGATCGCAAGCCAGCGCCGCCGCCCCCAACAGCTCGCGCGCGCTGCGCCCGCGCGCAGGCAGCAGATCGCCGAGCGTCAGCTGGTTCTTGGTCAACGTGCCGGTCTTGTCGGCGCAAAGGACATCGATGCCCGCCAGCTCCTCGATGGCGACAAGCCGCGACACGATCGCCTTCATGCGCGCCAGCCTCTCGGC